>Ga0183097_10116_pt1 | contig 279389 bp, 236 predicted proteins | sample BioMet8_FD_128883 | JGI IMG/M metagenome (GOLD analysis project Ga0183097, IMG submission 128883) | Microbial communities from bioreactor (seeded with sewage sludge) at Lawrence Berkeley National Lab, California, USA - Biofuel... | ecosystem: Engineered > Bioreactor > Anaerobic > Unclassified ... | reverse complement strand
TTCTCGTCCAGCCCGCTGAAGCTGCCCGTCCAGCTGCCCGCCGCGTTCAGGGTCAGCGTCTTGCCCGTATCCTTGCCATCCGCCAGGAGCTTCACGGTGACGTGGTCCGGACGGGTCCCGTCCTGGTCGTCGGCGTCAGACCATGCCTTCGTGACCGTCACGCTGACCTGCCCAGGCGTATGCGTGTTCTTGATGTCATAGTCGCTTACCGTTGACTGGTATCCTGCGACCGCGTCCTCTGTGACCGTGTAGTTTATCTCCTTGCCGGCCGCGTACTTCGGCAGGTTGTCGAAGCTCCACTTCCAGCCGTCGGCTGCCGTCACGTCCTTGCTCGTCTTCTCCGTCCCGTCGGCCAGGAGCCTTACCGTGATCTTCTCAGGGCGTGCCCCGTCCTGGTTGTCGCTGTCGTCCCATGTCTTGCCGCCTGCCACGGAGATCGTCTCCGGGCTGTGGCTGTTCGTGACCGTATATCCCTTCGTGGCATCGCCGGTCACCACCGCCGTGTATCCCGTCGGCGTGTCCGTCTCTTCCACCGTATAGGCGATCGTCTTCCCGCCGGACTTCTCGTCCAGCCCGCTGAAGCTGCCCGTCCAGCTGCCCGCCGCGTTCAGGGTCAGCGTCTTGCCCGTATCCTTGCCATCCGCCAGGAGCTTCACGGTGACGTGGTCCGGACGGGTCCCGTCCTGGTTGTCCGCGTCAGACCATGCCTTCGTGACCGTCACGCTGACCTTAGAAGAAGTATTCTTGAATTGGAGGGAATCTGCATTGCTACCGTCTGATTTTGTGATAGTCGGAGTAGCTGTAATATTCCCATCGTCATCAGTATCTGTTGGGCTTACTGTAACATTGTAAACTGTTGTATCGTAATTAATGGAATCATCCGTACCGGAAATTTCTTTAACAGTATACTTATATGTCTTTCCAATATCATCTTTCGAATAACTTATCTGATCAAAATTTATATTGCCATTTTCATCATTTTGTTTTGTCTGCAGCACCTTTCCGCTACTATCAAGCAATTGAAAGCTGAAAACTTGCGTTCCCGGTGTTGCACCATCTAACGTCTTTGTAGCTGAAAGAGTCAGGCCTCCTCCGTATTTCTTGGTTTTTACCGTATTTCCTCCCACAGTATTTTTAACAGTGGTGCCCGCAGGAACATTCGTAAAATTCACAACAAAAGAAACCTGATGTTCACTGCTATCACTGATTTCTTTTGTATTTTCAATATGTACTTTATGAGCAGACGCATCATACACAGCCGTAAGACTGTCATCACAATATGACACATGATCAAATTGTACATTTGAATCTAATTTATCATCAAAATTAATATCTCCAACAGCAAATGGCACCATTGTATAGGATTCATTTGCATGTGTTTTGAATGTAAAAGTATATTCAACATATTGATCCGAAGGGTCACTTGATATCACCGTTTTATCAACGCTCTTTACACCGAGCGAATCTGTCGCATTGGCCTCTGGATAAATATTTCTGCTTGCCGATTCCGTTTTATTTGTACCGTACTCCGTATAATTAATAACTGCTACATTATGGTAAGTCAAAGCAACACCAGCAGGTATCGCCGCTTTATACATAATAACAATTTCTCCACCATTTTTCAGCAGTGCTCCAAAATCCCATGTGAGCTTATTTCCGTCTTGTTGAAAATTAATCTGACTTATTTCTGATTCTGTTAAGGGAGTATCTGTTTGGTCTGTACTCCAATGATATGATACAGACCCATCTTGGAAAGTAAGTCCTGCCGGAAGATAGTCTGTTACAACTGCACTCGACATCGCAGTATTCTTTAAATTCACATAAACTCTGTACTGTGCAACAGCCCCTTTATCCGGATCGTAAATCGAGTACCCTCCTTCTGAAGAATTCCATCCTGTTGACATTCCTGTACTGTCAGATCCAAGGGCATCCTTTTCGATTGCACGGGTTTCCGTACCGGATGGAGACGTCCCACCTGGAATTATGGAAATACTTGCAGAATCATTTCCAATTTCAACGATAGGTGTTATGGTATCTGTTCCAGCATTGTTAGCAGTTACCCGAAGTGTCATGCTGCCTGAAATGCCTTCATTTGCCGCAGCCGTAAAAACCAGTTTATAAACTTGGTTGCCATTGCTATCTGTATGATCCAAGGAAGCTGAAGAAAAATGTGTCGGATCAACACTCAGCCGCCCCACCGACAGAGATGACGGTATTGTCAGGTATATATAATCCCCTTCATTAATTACACCATAATCTAGCTTATACTTGATAAGGAAAGTAACCGTTGAACCCGAAACATACTCACTGCCTCCATCACTGGTTGTGACGGTTGCATGAAAAGCCGAAGATACATCTGCTGGTGCCCCTGCTCCAAGCAATGTTTCCTGTACGCTCTTAGACATAGATGCTGTTGAACTCGACGAACTCTCCGATACAGAATCTGCAACTGATGAGTTACTCGTCACAGAGAGTTGACTATCATCCGAACTTGATGTTGTACTAGTCGCGGATGATTTACTATCTCCTGCTGAAGATACGTCACCATTTTTTGATGACGTACTTTCTTCTGATTCAGAAGAAACACTTGCAGGCGTTTTGTTGTTATCTGAAGTCGTTTCGCTGCTTTCAGAAGAAACCGTACTGTCCTCTGATGCAGAAGAATCTTTGATATTTGCTTCAGGGGTTTTTTCCTGGTTTTGTGTCTCTGTCTCTTGAAGTGCTGTATCATTTGCAATATTCTCAGAAGGAATACTGCTTTGGTTCAAGATAGTACTATCATCTGCATTTACCATAGTAAGGTTACTAAATACCATGCAGATTGTTAATAATATGGAAATAAATCGTAGACTCTTTCGCATTTCTCTCTTCCCTCCATTTGTTGATTTAAATATTTATGTATAGTTTGGCAATCAACTATACGATATAAAACTCATTTAAAAGATAAAAAGCAATGAATCATTCGACATCATCCTTCCTTTCCTACTCCGGTTTTTTACAAGTTTTTGTTGAATTTAGTTTTTCTTTTTGGCAAATAATACAAATCGCCCATTTGTATGTGTATATTCACAAGTTGATAAAGTTAAAAGACGATCACCATAGACAGGTTCAATATCTGACTTGATGAGACTTCGTTCTTTTACCTTTTTTACGAAGCTGGTAAATTCCTTACTATCCATCGAGGTCTCGTTATAATACTGAAAATTTGAATCATCATCTACTCCTATGGCACATGCTCCAAATACCTCATAGATTCCATCTTCATAAATCGTATTGAATGTTACATCCGGATGTGTATCTGCGAAACTTTGATCCCTATATTTCTCCAGATTTGAAAAAACCAGTCCTGTCTTCATATGATGTCCGTAAATAACATAATTGTTGCAGCTGCTCCCAGGTGTAGGGTCACAATTCCCACCAAGAAAAGGAACACCATAAACGCTTTCCGTTAAGTCAAATCCATGATGTAGATAAAAATCATTGTCATTTTTTCTCCACACTACCGGAAGATCAATGTTTGTATCCTCAATTCTTATCCATCCAAGAAATTCACTATTTTGACTTATCAGGTCAGCATAACGGCTTTTATAGTCTGCTTTCATCGAAGAAGATGTTTCCTCATTTTCTGTGTCTGTTTTCAAAGCGGTACTTGATGTTTCCGCAGATTCCGCATGGCTTACTTCTGGTTCCTTTATAAGAGATTTAAGTGATTTCGTATCCTTCTCATATTCCTGATCCGTCAATAGCCGCTGTACAAGGAGAAAACTGCTTCCTATAATCAGGCTGCTAAAAAAAACAATCAGCAAAATATATATAAAGGAATGACGCTGCTTTTTCATGTTTCTCCAAATTTTCCTATCACATTGGCCTTATCCAGATCATGGTTTTTGCGTATTCCATTGAAGCCATCAATACATGCAATTCTATTTTTTAGGTTGCATTTAAGTACAATACCCGCCGCATCAAATGTTAAGATAACTGCCATGACACATAAAATGGTTATCATTTTCTATTTCCTTTCTTTTTATTCGAATACCATTTCAGCAGCTTGATATCAGATCCGATACTGAATCCCATTCCAACTGTAGTAATTGCCGCTACTATGATGCCTATAATTCCCGCTCGGTATATGCACCTGAATTGTTCGTCGTTATCCGCATTAGAATTTATGTTGGCAACTGCCGCCGTCTTTGCGTCGACAGATTCTTTTTTATTCACATCGTTTTCGTTATCATCAGCATCTTTTGAGGGGGCCGAAGCTGAGATATTTGTTTTCTGTATAATGTGGACTTCTCAGATAATTAACACTTAAAATATGCAAGAAAGAAAATGGCAAAAAAGAAGCAAGAAATAAGCGGAAATACAGAATTTTTCCTTGAACTATACGGCTCACGTGGTATAATGATTACGTGTTAAATTAACACTTAATTGGAGGCCATATGTATCTGAACTGTACAGTGGAAATACCAGATAATAATACCGGCATTTCAAAGAAGAGCATCAAGGGTACGACCTACATTTATTACGAATACGGAAGAAGATATGACAGTGGCAGAAAGTACAATGTCCCTCAATGCACGAGCATTGGCAAACTGAGTGGGATGGATCCTTGCAGGATGATTCCGAATTCGAACTACCTGAAGTACTTTCCTGATGCGGAACTGCCGGAGGAGCTGCCGGAATCGGTCAGAAGCGCGTGTCTGATGATCGGGCCTTATATCGTCATCCGGAGGGTCATAAAGCACTATGGACTCGATGAAAAGATCGGCCGCATCATCGGGAAGGACGCAGGACTTTTCCTTGATCTTGCAGCCTATGCGCTTGTCACGGAGAATAATGCCGGGCAGTATTATCCCGAGTACGCTTATCATCATCCCCTGTTTACGGAGGGAATGAAGGTATACAGCGATTCGAAGGTCTCAAGGTTCCTGAGGGAGGTGGACCGCGATGATGCGGTACAGTTCCAGAACGAGTGGAATGAAGGACGGGATCATAGGGAAAAGGTCTACCTCTCGTATGATTCGACGAATAAGCACTGCCAGGCAGGCGATATCCAGCTGGCAGAGTTCGGGCACGAAAAAGAGAGACAGAAAAAACCAATCTATAACTTTGCGGTCGCCTATGACAGAAACAACCGGATGCCATTGTTTTACGAAGAGTATCCCGGAAGCATCAATGATGTCTCACAGCTCCAGTTCCTTCTGGAAAAGGCTGCGGCGTTTGGCTATAAGAATGCAGGATTCATCCTCGACCGGGGCTATTTCAGCGAATTGAACATCCGGTTCATGGACAGCCGCAGGTTTGATTTCCTGATCATGGTAAAGGGCTGCAAGGAACTTGTGAGCGGGATCGTACTTCAGGAACGCGGAAAGTTTGAGGATGAGTGGGACCATTCAATCCCGTTCTATGGCGTGAGCGGGACCACGGTAAAAGCCCCGGTCTTCAAAGGGGATGAAAGGAGCCGCTTTGTCCATATCTATTACAGCGATTATCGGAAGGCGAAGGAAAGGTCGAAACTGGAGACGAAGATCCAGCAGCATAAGGAATTCCTCGAGGGACTGATCGGGACAAACGAGACCGTTGAGAAGCCGTATACAGAGTTCTTTGAGCCGATCTACTACCACAAAGGGAAGGAAGACCAGAAGATACAGTTCATCCGGGAACGGAAGGATGAGATCTCCCAGGCAATCAAACTGTGTGGATATTTTGCAATCATCACATCTTCGGAGATGACGGCTTCTGAGGCCCTGGAGCTGTATAAGAGCAGGGATTGTTCGGAGAAGCTGTTCCGCGGGGACAAATCGTACCTTGGGGACAGGACGATGCGGGTCTATAAAGACGAGCCGCTGCACACGAAGATCTTCATTGAATTCGTCGCATTGATCATACGCAATAAGATCTATACGTGTCTCAAGGACCGGATGAAGGCAATGGGTAAGAACGCGAATTACATGACGGTTCCGGCCGCAATCAGGGAACTCAGCAAGATCGAGATCGTCCGCCAGGCAGATGGGGTATACCGGCAAAGCTACGCTGTCACAGCAACCCAGAAGGAAATCCTGCAGGCATTTAACCTGACAGCGGCAGACGTGAAGAAGCAGGCAGTTGAACTGGGAAGCTACCTGAGAAGGATGACAGCCTGAGGAGGTACACAATGGCAAGGCAGCCCATGGACATCAGGAAACGAATTGAACGCCAGGAGGGAAGGATTCTTAAGCTGACCGACGAACTGGAAAAGGCAAAGGAAGAATACGATATAATGCAAAAAGAATTGGAGGAACAAGAGAAGAAAGAAATCTTTGAAGCGTACAAGAGAAGCAAGAAAAACTATGCAGAAGTTATCGAATTCCTGAAGGGAAAAGCAGATATTTAAGTCAAAAACCAACTTTGAGTGTTAAAAAAACAGGAAGTTCACATATAAGTGCTGTCTTTTCTTCGGTCTCCACCGATGCCTGTGTATCTTTTATCTCGTCTGTTGGTGATGGTGTTTCTGCTTGTAACGGAGCATCCGTCGTTATCGGCGTGTCTGTCGGTGCCGGTATATCTATCGGCGTCGGTGTATTTGTTGGCGTCGGTGTATCTGTCGGCATCGGTGTGTCTGTCGGTGCCAGTGTATCTGTCGGCGTCGGTGTATCTGTCGGCATCGGTGTGTCTGTCGGTGCCGGTGTATCTGTCGGCGTCGGTGTATCAATTGGTGTCTCAATCACTTCCCATTTCGGATAAAGAACCAGAGATGAAGTAACAACTCCATTCTCGTAATCTGGATCATCCGGTATTAAAAATGGCTGTTTCAGTTCCTTATCCAGATACCATCCCTTAAATTGATATCCATCTTTTACCGGCAGTTGGAAATCACTCAAACTAACCTTTTTATTTCCATCAGTCAGTTCTATGTCCAGATCTTCTATATCTGTACCTGTAAAGTGAACTGTTGCAGTTTTAGGATAATCATCAACAACAAATACCTTAAAAGTTATGGACGAACCTGATTCAAGGTTAATCGGAGGTGCTGCTACTACTACCGGATATCCTTCATCACACACCGTCTCTTCCACTTTTGAGAAGTCTATCGTCATCTGATCACGGGTTAGTTTCGTCCACTTTTCGCTAGTTTCAGAGGATGAGCGGATTAAAATTGATATGTCTGCAGCATCATAGATAAAGCTGTTACGTTCATCTTCGTCTTTATCTTTTAATTCACTGATTCCTATTGTTATGTCGTGAGCCCTCAGGCAATAGTCTTCCGTATCCGTATGGTTGTCATTCTTCATAGTGGATGCAGCATATACTGGAATCGAAAGGATAAATGCAAGAATACATGCAAATCCTAAAGTTAATATCCTATTACAGTGTTTCAAGCATCATCCATCCTTTCCCTATGTCTTTTCTTATCAAGCTGTCATAGTAGAAGTATTATTTGATTTTGTTACGTGTTTTGTTGTAACCGGCACCTCTCATGATGAAATTTCTAATTTTCTCAAATTTTTCGTATATGCACGTCCTACAGGTAATACTTCACCACTTGTCAAAATCACTCCTCTTCTTTTTTGTAAATCTATTTGGAGAATGTATTTTTCTCCGACAAGATAGGAGTTATGGATTCTAACAAACATCTTTCCATACAGATATTCTTCAATTTTTGACAATGAAGAATAGAACTCAAAGTTACCAGGCTGACCATTATCTTTCAGGTAATAAACAGTTACAACACGGTTTCGAACCTCAAAATATCGAATCTTGTCTGTTGCTATCTGTAAATGCTCTCCTGCACAGGAAAACATGATGTATTCGGAACTGCGTTTTTCACTCCGTGCAAAAGCCTTCAAAAAAACTTGTTCAAATTTGACTTCTGATTGTTCAGTTTTTATTAGATAATTCAAAGCCTCAACATCAAAAGCAGTTGATGCCAAACTGGCATCTTCGGTATAAAACACAATATCCATATGAAAGCCACGACTTCTGAGTATCCTTGCCGTTTCCATGCCATCAATATCCGGCATATGAATATCCATATAGATAAGATCTACATCTATATATTTTGAATCAATAAAGAAAAGAAGTTCTGTCCCTGATGGCACCGACAGAACCTCTATACTGATATTATTTTTTTTAGCCAACATATTCAGTTGGTTTTTACACTGTTCTATCCAGCGGATATTGTCATCACAAATCAGAATTTTCATCTAATTCCTGACCCCTCCTCTGGATAGATACCTTTTACTACTTTGAAACCTATTCACAATAACTCCCAATACTTTCCGAAAAAGGTCCATTTTTCTGAAAGTGATGCCTGGATATTTCTAATCCGCTTTATTACAACAAAATTATTCAAAATACTTGGTGTTCTTCTAAACCTAATAACTCACACACATAGGTGCATTAAGAGAACTTGCAGCATCACTATATCTAAAAAGTAATTTTTTGTTACGTGGTCTGTTGTAACCCGTATTTCGCATGTTGAACTCGACATTAAAATGTTGCGTATTTTATTATTTATTCATGTTTGCAACACAATGTTCTTTATTTGTTACTTCTATTTGGATAAATATCAAGAAACTGAAATTTAGATTATTTAGAAATTGATAGATTATTAGGTGAATAGGCAAAAATACAACTTCCTATTTATCTTACTTTTTGAATGCATTCATGAAGTTCAAATTAAAATATTTTCTCTACAGTATTGGTTGTGTTTCATCCATGTTTTTTCAAGTAAAAGAACGGGAATATATCCAATTTCCTAACTTTTGCAGCTTTTCTGCTTTAAAGTAATAATATATTTCCACAATGTAGCAAATTATGTTCCCATTTTCGGGAACAGGTAATATAATAACGTAAAGGAGAATTTGCTATGAACATCGGAGAAAAGATCAGAGCCAGACGTGAAGCCCTTGGCATGACACAGGATGAGCTTGCGCACCTTATGGGATATCAGTACCGTTCTTCCGTGAATAAGCTTGAAAATTCCAAAGAAGTCTCTCTGAAGAGAGTCCGCAAAGCAGCCGATGCGCTCGGCTGCTCTCCGTCGTCTCTTCTTAATCTGGAGCAGTCATCCCCTGCCCCGTCCGTCAACCGTAAGGCTGAAAAGATCGGCCTGGAGATCATGGCAAATGATGATCTGATGCGGCTTTATACAGCAGGACGCTCTGCTGACACCAAAGATATTGTCATGGCTTATACCGTACTGATGGCTCTGAAAAGAAAAGATAGAAAACAGCCATAAAGCCAATTTCCTATATCGCACCCATCCCGGTGTCATGATTCAGCAGCTTCCTCTCCAGTTCATCCCAGTCATATTCCCGCTGCTCGAAATTATTGAACCGGTTGACCGGCCTGTTCTTCTTTTTCCCGGCTTTCTCCATCGCCTCTCCGCACCATGCCGTTATCTTCGCCTCATTCAGGCAGTGATGGTATGGATGGTCCAGTATCTTCATAATGACTTTGTCGACGATCTCCTTTGGGTATTTCATGACCAGGGATTCATATTCCCCGACCGTCAGTATCTCGTTTTCAAGTTTGAACTTGCACTGCTTCGAAGCATTGTCTTCCATCGGTTCCGCTCCCTCCTTTCCTTGATCGTCAGCAGCATCACTGTCCCTCATTTCAAGAGCCGCTGCCTTTTTCCTTTCCCTGAATTCCCTAACCCGTTCCGCCTCGGTGCTGGACTTCCCGATGTATTTCTGGATATCGTTCATGAAGATCGCGCCTCCATCCAGCACCTCGATGAGCCCCAGCTCCTTGAATATCCTGACCGCCTTTTCGATATCGCCCACAGAATGCCTTGTTACGGCGGCAAGGAACTGCGGATTGAACGGGATCTTCTCGTTCACGGCCAGCATCCCGTTGAACTGCAGGCTGCGCAGGTACATTTTCAGGAGGATGTTGGAATATTTGTATCCGTCCGGCATATTTTCAAGAATGATCATCTCATTGCTGTCGAAGAAATTCTCTTTGAGCTTCAGATAATAATATTTCCTGCTGTCCGCCATAAGCCGTCTGCCTCAGATCGACCTTCCCTTATTCTTCCAGCTTTCCCATCCGCTTTCACGGCCTGCGTCATACTGGGGAAGACTCCTGATCGCGGCCTGCTGCGCCTTTATTTCCTTCTCCCGGAACTTCTCCAGTTCTTCCGTATCGAAAAGGATGCGGCTTCTGGATCTGTTGGGCATCATCTTGAAGGCACATTTCTGCCCGGGCGTGGTATAGACGCGCTGGAGATAGGTCTTCGAGTAGCCAAGCTTGATCAGTTCCTTCCTATTCATGATTCGCTTCGGATATTCCATTGTCTTTTTCCTCCTTGTCTGTCTGTTCTGTTTCCGTGTACCTGCTTTCATAGATCCGGCAGAGATGCTTCAGAGCTCTATCGAGCCTCTTTACGATCAGGGTGAGGGATCTTCCATCTGCCGCGCTTCTTAAGGATTCCTTCTGCAGATATACCCTGTACAGTGCGCTGAATTCCTCACACGGAAGATCGGTAAGGCAGAGGCTGATCCTTTTAAGCTCACATCCTTCCTCTTCCAACTCTGCCTTTCTTTTTTTCAGGGCTGCTGCACGTTCCTTATGCAGTTCCAGGTCATCTGCCTCCGCCGGCAGGGTCCATCCTTTTTTCCTTCCATTCGTAGTCTTCTTCCGGGAGTTCAGGATCTCTTCCATTTCCTTTTCCTCATTCCGGATTTCCGCATCGATCATCTTTCCTGCTTCCCGGACCTGTATTTCCGTCTCTTCCCTGTATTTCAGATATCTTTTGGCTTTTTCTTCTGTCATTAATGTCTCCAATCAGGTACTGAGTCCCGGATCCAGAATCCCGCTGTCGACGAGCCTTTCCAGGTTTCGCTTCCAGATCCTGAATCCTTCCTCCGTCATGAGTCCGCAGACTTTTTCCTGCTTCGCTTTGTTCAGGCATCTCGCGATGGCATAAAGCTGCGGGCATCGTATCCTGCCGACATTGAGCGGATAATCTCCTGCATCCGCCGCCAGGATGACATAGAGGACTTCTGCCCAGAATGATGGATGCTTCATTTTCCCGGCCAAGTCTTCCGCAGGCATCTGCAGTGCGGCTGCAAGATTTCTCATGTTATCCGGTTTCGGCAGTCTTCTCCCCTGCTCATACTTACGGATTGATTCAACAGCCAGCCCTGATTTCTCAGCCAGCTCTTTCTGCGTCATGCCGGCGTTCTGCCGGAAATGTCTCAGACGTCCGCCGAATTCCTTCCTGTCAATACTTGTCTCACTGCCCATCATATTACCTCCATTCCTGCTGATCATCGTTCTCTCCTTTCCGGACATGTTTTCCGTTTTTCAGGACAATGCCCCATCTGTCACGGATCCGCACCTCCTGCCAGTCGCCTCCGAGTCTTGCCTGGAAAATAGTATCCCCGCAGACGATCGGCAGCTTGTTGACAGCCGTGTTGTAATTCCCGATTGCTCCCTTCATCTTCACGAGAAAGAAATACGGGTATTCCCTCACAAAGGATGCATATTCCCAGCCGCCGTCCGTATCCATCCGGACAGCCATCCCTTTCCTCAGTCCTCTTCGCATCGGCATTCCTCCTCAAACCGGATAAGATCCTTCATCCTGCTGCTGATATGAATTCCTTCAGTCCCAAAGCCTGTCCCAATCTCCTGCAGCTGGGTGTTAAAGAAGCGGACCGGAAGATCGAGGGAGATAGAATTCATGACCTGGCATTCCATGCTCTTTGTCGTATCGCATCCGATCACCCAGGCCTCATCGCTGTCCAACATCATCTCGATTTCCAGATCATCCATGAGCTCACGGTCATCCAGGGTACTGAGATCAAGGTACTTCCCGCAGTAAAGATATGGGGAAATCGGCAGCATGCCGCTACTGATGATGCTGTTACAATAGTCCTTTGTTTCCTTCTTACCGTTTTTGTTCCTGCCGTCAAACGGCGTAATCAGATAGATTCTTTTCATTTTCTTTCATCCTTTCTTTGGTTTACAGACTGCCGTGGCTTTTCTGCCATCGGCTGTGACAGTTCTTTGAGATGTTCCGTTATATCCAAGCATTTCTGAGAGGACCTTCCTCTGATGGCTGTCGGCATTCTGCATCAGCTGCTGCAAAACCTCCGACTGTTCATCCGTCAATCTAAGTTTGCGGAATGAATACCATTCCTCCATCTTCACGCCGCTGCTGTAGCGTCCTCTCACGGAAATAATCGGGTAGGAAGACGACAGGATCTCGATATCATAACGGAGCGTCCTTCGGCTTACACCGAATTCGTTTGCCAGATTGTTGATCGTGTCTGTTCTGCGTACACATAAAGCCTCAAGGATTTTCTCCCTGCGATCAATTGCTGATCTCATCGTCTTCCCACCTCCTTTCCTTTTCTCCAAAAAGCAGGATAAACGTTAAAGGGGCAAGGTAATTGCCCCTTTAAAAAAGTTTTCAAAGTTTTTTTTGCATGAAAAAAGGACCCCCGTTCCTTTCGGAAACGAGAATCCTTTCTGCTGAATCATATTCTATTTCATCGTACTGATCATACCTGATTGACAGTCGGTAAATCAGTAGGCTGTTTATCGGTAAGCCGTCGGTAAATCGTCGGTCACCGCTTTTTCATCTCCCCTGCCACCGTGAGAGTCCGCGGCTTCGTCATTTCAGAATTCAGCCGGCCCTCTGCCTGAAGGGCCCGTATGTAGTAGTGGACACTGGATGTCGAGCGAAGACCGACGAGTGCGCAAAGTTCCCGGATGGTTGGCGGATATCCTTTCTTCCCCGTGAATGTCCGTATCGATTCAAGCACCTTGTCCCGCATTGCGTCATTTCTGTTTCTGCATGTCATTTTTTCTTCCTCCCTCATATTTCTGCATTGGATGCTGATTCCGATGCCAGGTATTTTTTCAGTTTCATGATGGATCCTCCCCAGAGCGACAGCCCGAATACGAGGATGGCTTCCTTCTTGCGCTCGTAATAGCAGCTGCGTTCAAGATGCATCACTTCCAGGATTTCGGCTTCCGTATATTTGAAACGGTCCAGATAGCATTTGGACAGGATCTCGAAATACAGCTCCCCGTTATGCGGGAAATCCCTGCTCTTCATCATGGCCCGTTCCATAAGTTCCACCATCCATCTTGTCTCGAACAGGCTCTTCACTTTCGTCTCGAACCTGTTCCGTTCCTCTTCCGGGGCAAAAATCTCCAGATAGGTGAGGGCCCTGTCAAGCTCGCCCCCGCACAGTTCCAGATCTTCCTTTGCCTCATCGCTTCTCCCTATGGCCGACCAGCAGACATCCCTGTAGATTCCAAGAAGGAGCCTTGCCTTCCGATAGGTTTTTTCCTCATCAAGATCCGATGCCCGGTAAAGGCTCCGTATGCACCCGATCGCCTGCGACTGATTTTTTGCCAATTCATTTCTTCCTTTCCGGCTTCATGCTGCCTCTATTCCATTTTCGCTTCGACAAACCATCTGTAATTTTCTTCGTAGAAAAGATAATGCTCGCTTCCTGAAATCATGCAGGTATACCGAAGGCCTACACCGCCTGCCTTCCGGCTGGCCGCCCGTTCGCATGAACGCACGCGGTCAATCACATATTTCCTGCCGTCCTTCCAGGTAATCCACAGCGGCGTCATTTTGCCGTCTGCCGTGAACTCAGCCGCGACACGGACATATATCTTATATTCCAAAGCATTCACCGCCTTCCCTCTGATGCATAGCCTGACTCATCGGCTTTTGCCCCGTCAGCTCCCGTCCTGTTTCCCCGCTCCATATAGCCGTGCGGGTGGACGGTATTGTCATCCTTCGCATTCAGCTTTGAGAGCGCCCTGTCATAAAACATGATTCCGCGCTGGATGCTGTAGAAGCCGAACCGGCGCCGGATGGAATCGACGCTCATATCCGCCATATGCAGTCTGTCCCTCCTGTCCTGATCAAGAAAAAGATCAAGCTGGAACGGCGTAAGGGGATCAGTCAGGTCTGATGCACGGACGCCGAGGCTGCGGATCGGATTCTGCCACCCGTAGCTTTCGCGGAAAAGGGATATGGCCGCATCCGCGATCTCTCCCGTGATATCCGTCGGCACCTGTATCTTTCGCTGCCTCGTGAAAGAATAAAGGCCGTTGTCCCTGACCGATACCTCCACCACCCGGCAGGCGAATCCGTTTTCCCGAAGTCTTGCCGAGACGCTTTCCGCAAGCAGCGTCAAAATGATGGCAGCGTCCCGGTCACAGGTGAGGTCCCTCGGGGTCGTCGTGCTGTTCCCGATACTCTTGATCGGAGCCTCTGTATTCTCAAGGCTGACCGGCGTCTGATCAAGGCCGTTTGCGAAGACGCTGAGGACCGCTCCCATCTTCCCGAACACCCTCTGAAGAAAATCCATGTCCGCCTGTGCCAGCTCGCCGATGGTCAGTATTCCGAATTTGGCAAGCTTCTTCTGAGTGGCCCGCCCGACATAGAGCAGGTCCCCGGCAGGAAGAGGCCAGACGATCGTCCGGTAATTCTCCTTCGTGATCTGCGTGACTGCATCCGGTTTCTTATAATCGGAGCCAAGCTTGGCAAAGATCTTGTTCCAGCTTACACCGATGCTGACCGTGATGTCGAGCTCACGCTTCATCCTGCTGCGTATCTCCTCCGCGACCGCCCTTCCGTCTCCTTTGATGGAGCAGCTGTCCGTGATATCCAGCCAGCATTCATCGATTCCGAAAGGCTCCTGCAGGTCCGTATAGTCCGAATAGATCTCATGGGCCATCCTAGAGAACCGCAGATACAGATCCATCCGCGGATGCACGAAGGTGATTCCCGGACAGGCCTGTCTTGCCTGCCACAGTGCCATCCCGGTCTTCACGCCGGCCTTCTTCGCAAGCTGGTCCTTTGCCAGCACGATCCCGTGTCTTGCCTCCGGATCGCCTCCCACGGCAAGAGGATGCCCGCGGAGTTCCGGATGGTACAGAAGCTCGATGCTGGCATAGCAGCTGTTCATATCCGAATGAAGGATCGTCCTTTCCATACTGTTTCCTCTTGACTTGATAGGCAATGTGTTGTACATTATAGGCAAGTATTTTCCTATTCCCCATTATAGGCAATGACTTGCCTCTGTCAAGAGGCAACATGAGGTGAAAATTGGAGGTGGCTAAAAAAATGTCCTTCGGAGACAAGATCAGGGATTTGAGAATCGAGAAAGGTATCAGCCAGACGCAGCTTGGCGAAATGGTCGGAGCAAGCTTGCGGACGGTAAGAGGCTGGGAGGTCGAGGGAAGGTTCCCCAAAAAGAGCGAGACCTACACGAAGCTTTCCGACGTGCTCGGCTGCAATGTATCCTATCTGATGAACGATAACGAGGCATTCATCGCAAAGGCGACCGTGGATTTCGGTAACCGCGGAGCCGCCCAGGCGAATAACATCCTTGACCAGACCGCCGTCCTGTTTGCCGGCGGGGAACTGTCCGAGGATGACCAGATCGAGTTTCTCCAGAAGATACAGAAGCTCTATCTCGATTCAAAGGAAAGAGCGAAGAAATTCACGCCGAAGAAATACCGGAAATGATAACAGTTCCTGCGGTTGGCGCAGTCTTCACTGCCGCAATGCTTTCGATTCCAGGAGGGGATGGACCAGATGGGCCTTGATACATACAAAACGGCGTTGAGCCTGGTCAGCAGATATAAGACGCGGGATCCATTCGAGATCATGGAATGCCGCCATGTGATTGTCGAGGAATCCGACCGTTTCAGCAGCCTGAAAGGGTTCTGCATGATCAGCAACCGGATCGTATATGCCATCCTCAACGGAAGCCTTCCCGATGAGGAAAAGAATATCGTTGCTGCGCATGAGCTGGGGCATACCGTGCTACACCGTCAGCAGCTCCAGATGGCTCCCATGAGGGATTCCGTCCTGTTCACAATGAAATCGCGCTGCGAATACGAGGCGAACCTTTTCACCGCAGATTTTCTCATTGAGGACGCCGATGTCGAATCGCTCATCCGCGACGAGGGCCTTGACTACTTCACCCTGTGCGGGAAGCTCGGAACGAGCCCGGATCTCATGGCTTTTAAGATGTACAGCATGATCAAGCGCGGATACAATTACAGCCTGCCGGCCGATCTTAACAGCAGGTTCCTGGCAAAAGTTTATGGAACACCATCATAATTTATCTCACAAGAATAATAATGGTCTGGAATTCATCGAGCACGTATGGATGCGGTATGTCTTTTATAGCAGGGCAATCTCCCTGAATGCATATAAAACGGTAATGGCCAGATTTTCTGCGACTTCATGAATATCAGGAGTAGGAAATATCTAAATACTCCTGCCCACTGTTAGTCGCAATCGACATCGGTCATTAATGCAGGGATGAATGGCCCGTCAGTAGCATAGACAATCATCAATTTCTACTTACACAATTATCCCTTATTCATTCCGCTGTCATGATTGTTCTACCAAACACAGCAATGTCCTGATCGCAGAATTTAATGCGGTAAAACGGTTTCCAAGATAATCTAGGTTAATCAACCGAGGATTGCGCATTCTAGCCTTTACATTTCGCAAGTACTTCTGATAATGGCACTATTTGCAGCCCATTTCTATAATGACTTAAAATATAGAAAGTTATCGAAGAATCAACAATAAATATATGACATAGATGTGAGTGTCAAAAGTCACTTTTTATGGACTTGAAATTTATAGCACATGAACCTTGATAACTGAATACGGCTTTGGATTTTTTATGATCGTCAGGGTTTGTTGCGGGAGGTAGCCATATGGTGTCCTTTATCCCTTTGATCAATCCTGAAATGCCCGGCACAATTCCTTTCCCCGGATGGATCGCAGCATCTTCGTGAAATTCAGCGCAGCGATCTTGAAGCCGAAGAACTGTTTCGTCCTCAGTTTCCCACGTACCGGCATGCGGTCGACGTGGTATTTATTCCGTATCAGCGACGGCACTGTCTCGATCCCGTTCCGGATCCGTCCGATAAGGGAAAGGGTCTCCTTTTCCTCATCGCTCATCCCCTGGCGCTCCAGGACTTTCTGACGTGAGGAGGGCGAGATGAACATCCGTGCCGTCCGTTTCTTCAGGACCGGCCGGCATTCGGCCTGGTGTGGACAGTCTTCACATTCGCAGCGGAGAAACGTGACCCGGATCGATCCACTCTGGTGGATAAAGCTGCTGCTCTTCGGGGCATGTCCTTCCGGACATGAGACGACGTCCTTCCCGTCACCGGACAGGCGGAACTCCGAGAGTATCTCCCTGGGTTTCCTTCCTGAAAGCCCTGTGGTAAGCACGCCGATGTTCTTCACCGCGGCCAGCCTGTCGGTCCCACTGCTGCTGTAGGCCCCGTCGGTGATGATGGCGACGGCCTCATCGTTCACGGGGGAATTTTCGATGGTTTCACGGATGAAGGATTCATCGCTCCTCGTGTTGACATCGTACTGGTAATCCATGACGACGCTGCCATTTTCGCTGACGGCCTCCGTGATGTTCGCGGCATAGCCGCGGTGCCGGCGGCCGGCCTTGAACCGATAGGTCGCGTCCGGATCGGAGGGGTTCTGCAGGACGGAGGAATCCATCCCGTCCTCCTTCCCCTTCGGGATCCGCTGTCCGTCCCCGCCGTCCTTCGTCTGCTCATCGATGGCCCGGGCAAGGAGACGGTAGTCGTCCGTATCGGAGTATTCTTCGCGGCATTCCGGAAGGAATGAGACGGCATCGTCGATGACCTTCCGGATCCGTTCCGACTGCGGCGTATCCTTGTCGTGATAGATGACGCGGTTGCGGTCGTCCCTGTCCGCGTAATGCCGGAGGCCTTCCGGTACGGTGGCGCTTCCGCCCTGCATGACCGCCCTGACGAGGTTGGAGAGGCAGGTATAAAGCAATTCGAGGCGGCCCATCTTCCGGATGTTCGATTCGATCATCATGCTGTCCATCCGGCGGATGGATGTATCGATGTCCATGAATTCCCGGATCTTCTCCGAGAGGCCGGAGACGCATTCGTGGATCAGGTCCCTGCCGGTCGTGAGCTCATAGGCGGCGTTCCGTTCGCGGAACCTGCTGAACGTCCTGTCGCTGAGGGGCTGTTCCTCGAAGCTTGTCGTATGGAGGGCATACTGGAAACGGAAATCGAAGACACATTCATCGATGATCTCGTCATCCGTCATCCGGGTAAGCTCTTTTATGATGAGGGCGCCCACGATGACATTGATCGGTGCGTTCGGCCGTGAATTGCTCTTTTCGCTGTAGAGCGGCATGAAGACCGACTCGTCGATGTTGCAGAAGATATGGTCGGAGAATGCCTTCGCCCATGACCTCTCCAGCATGCGCTGTTTCCTTTCGGAAAGGAAGGCAAGGGAATCGAACAGGGAAAGCTGCTGGTTTTCATTCAGTTTAAAGGACATGGCCGCACCTCTGTATTCATTAAAATGTTTCTTTTATTATACCGCGATGCGCACCCTTGTATCCATAGCTGTATTCAGTTATCAAGGAACGATTTCAGTCAAATCAGTACTTTTGACACCCACGTCATTTTATGTCCTCATAATACACAATCGTACATCATATTGCTGACAAATTCATTACTTTTACTGCTTTTTTATAAGAACTCCCATTTCTCTATCCGGTTCTGTATTACAACCATCAGTATCGTACAAAAGATGGAAAACCGATTTTTATCTGAAGATATAGAGGCCGGTTAAAATGAGTTTTACATATAAATTTCATTTAGAATATCATTTTCATCAAAATTGAAACTGGGATTATTTTTCAGAGCCAAACCAAATGCCGGTCTGTGCATGATCTCAGTCGCTTTTTTTGAACCTTTCCAAATCTCAAAAGTGTCAAACTCTTCTTTTGTTATTCTATGATATTCAGGTGCATTCACAGCCCCGGTAAGAATCTCCATAGCATATAGTTTATCGGAGAATTTACCAACCGACACCCAATTTCCTGTTTTCAGTCGTTTATAGTCTTTATAATTCATAACTCGTCATCCTATTCTTTATGAAGCAATCCTTTCTCCAAGCTCGAATGCCTTTCTGCAGTCCTCCTGGAATACAATTTTCCTTCTCTGCTGCCTTTCGTCGCCGCCGGAGAAGCCAAGATGATATTTGCTGTAATCCTTGACCTGCAGGGTCTCCGCCGGTGTTATCTGCATTATTTTGCAGATAATATTTACCGTTTAATCAGGATAACCGATAAATCATTCACATTCGTTCCGGTCGGCCCTGTTATAATGAGGCCATCGCTTTTCTGCAGTCCGTTATATGCATCGTTCTCTTCCAATATCGTATATATGAGCAAACCCTTCTGGGCCAGCAGGGCTTTCGTATTTTCGTCTGTATATCCTCCGGCGGCATCAGTGGGACCATCTGTCCCATCGGAACCGATGCTGAAGACAGCCGTATTGTAACAGGTATCAAGATGTTCTGCCGCACTGAGCGCGAGCTCCTGATTCCGTCCTCCCCTCCCATGGCCTTTTAAATGGACGACTGTTTCACCGCCGGCAATATAGGCCGTACTTTTCTTCACGTTTTGATGGCTCAGTGCGATGTCACCCATGAACGCGCCTGCTTCCCGCGCCTCACAATCCAGATGATCGGTGAGAAATACCGTATCATACCCGCAATCACCGGCTGCTTTTTCAGCGGCACGGCATAGTTCCCGAACGCTTCCGGTTATAACCGTTTCAACATTTGTCAATACTTTAGGCGTTTCCTGCCTGAGCAGTTCTTTTGCATGATCTGTCAGTATCAGATGATATTTTTTCACAATGGCAAACGCGTCTTCTTTAGTAGAGGAGTCCGGATATGCCGGACCCGATGCAATCATGTCCAATGGGTCTCCCAGAATATCGCTTAAGACAATACAGTATACTTTAGCAGGACTGCAAAGTTCTGCAAAGCGTCCGCCCTTTACCGCTGAAAGCCTTTTGCGTATGGTATTCATTTCCGTTATATCCGCACCGGATGCAAGCAGCTGCTTCGTGATATCCTGCATCTCCTCTCTGGAAATCAGCGGCTTTTCAAAGAGTGCCGAGCCACCGCCGGAAAGAAGAAACAGAACCGTATCCTGCTCCTTTAGTCCCTGAACAGAATCCAGCGCTGCCTGCGTTGCAATAAAAGAATTCTCATCCGGGACCGGATGGCCTGCTTCAAAGCATCTGTAGTTCGCAATAGCCCCCTTTACGTGTTCATACTTTGTTACCACCACACCTGAGCGGATACGACTTCCGAGCGTGCGGTCCGCTGCCTGTGCCATTTGCCAGGCGGCTTTCCCCGCTGCAACAAGACGCAGTTCTCCGGTTCCGAAATCCTTTTCTTTGAGTGCCTTTGATGTTGCTTTATCCGGAAGCACTGTACTGATGGACTCTTTTATAATAAAATCCGCATCTTCCCTGAGTGTCATAGGACTCTCCGTTCTCCTTTTTCTGATAATGATTATTTTTGCCGCCTGTCTTTCCGGTATCTTCATTCAGCATGTATCCAGTGGTACTTTATAGACAGGTGCAAGAAAGGTTTCGTTATTCAGAAAAGGGCCGCTTCCGAAACCGGAACCGGCCCTTTCTATTTTATAACAATTTTTTTTAATTGTCAGTCAACCGCTTTAAAATAAATTTCAGATCAGGCCGGCTTCCTTCATTGTTTTTCTGAATCCTTCGGTCGCTTTCCCTTCCGGTGTCGGAAGACTCGGCTTATAAGGCAATCCCACATCCTGACCACGCAGATTTGCCATATCTTTTGCAGCTACCGGGAAGCTTGCCGCATCCATGGACATTCTCACAGGATTTAACTTGAACTGTGCTTCCAGTGATCCTCTGAGATCTCCCGCCATAAATTTGTTGTAGATGTCCGTAATCAGTTCCGGCATGAAATTGCCGGCTGTGCATACGCCGCCTACTGCACCATGGCAGAGAGAAGCATACAGCAGAGTATCCTTTCCGCCGAATACGCGGAAACCAACATCCCGGTTTCTGCGTATGAATTCGGATGTAAGCGTAATATCTCCGCTGGTATCTTTAATTCCGACAATGTTTTTCACTTCATGTGCCAGCTTCTCGACAAGATTTGGACTCATCGTATATCCGACACGTCCGGGATTGTTATAGAGCAGTACCGGTGTATTTGGCACTGCTGCCGCAATGGTTCTAAAATGAAGCAGTAATTCCTCTTCAGTTGGCTTCAAAAACATCGGCTGCAAAACGGAAATCCCGTAAGCGCCGTTTTTCTCAGCCATCTTTGCAAGACGGACACATTTTTTGGTGCTGATTGCCCCAATTCCAAAGTAGACCGGCACACGCCCTGCGGCCTGGTCGACCATGATTTTCAGGCCGCGCTCCATTTCATCTTCTTCAATCGCATAGAATTCACCATTGCTTCCGAACGCAAGAATACCGAAAATTCCGCCTTTAATTACGAATTCTACCTGCCTGCGCAATCTTGCTTCATCAATGATATCTTCTTCATCACATGGTGTAATAATGGGGACTATTACACCTTTAATCAGACTTGTATCCATTTTTTCTCCTGTCCCGGTCTGAAGACCGTACACACGGTTATTTTTCCTTCACGATGCTTGTATCACAAATTTTCTCATAGTATCTTGCAAGAGATGAATGATCTTCCTTTTGGTATCCATCTGCCTTCAGCGCCTGCATCATCTCCATCAGTTGCCCCGTCAGCGGGACCGGCGAATTGATTGCATGTGCTGCATTCAGCGCATTAGTCAAATCTTTGATGTGAAGCTCTACGCGGAATCCGGGTTTATAATTAGACAATATGTAATGACCTCCAGTTTGCAGCAACGTGGATTTACCTGCTACAATGGTGTTTGTAAGAACAACCTATAACAGGGATTACCGCATACAAATGGAGGCCATCAAATGAATCATACCACAGTTTACGTAGGAATGGATGTTCACAAAGTAAGTTTTTCTCTCTGCTGCTATACCATTGAAGATGATTCCGCTAAATACGTACAAAAGATCCAGGCTAACTATAAACTGGTTATCAGCTATATTTCTAAAATGCGCAGTATTTATGGCGATACTGCAGATTTCATATGTGGTTACGAAGCAGGCTGTCTCGGTTTTTCACTTTATCATCAGCTTGTCGACCATGGCCAGAAATGCATTATCCTGGCCCCGACAACAATGATGGCGGAGAAAGGACGCAAGCGGGTCAAGACGGACAAGCGGGATGCCGTCGTGATTGCACGGTGCCTTGCCTGTCACACCTACCATCCTGTCCATATCCCGACGGATCAGGATGAGCAGGTAAAAGAATATATCCGCATGCGCGATGACCATAAACTGCAGCTCAAGAAAATAAAGCAGCAGATCCTTGCTTTCTGTCTCCGCCATGGTTATGTATATGACGATGGCAGGCATTGGACCATTAAGCATCTTCAATGGCTGCGGTCATTGACACCGGAAGCCATTTATGCCGAGGTACTCAGTGAATACCTGCTTACCTACACAAATCTGTCAGACAAGCTGGAACGCTACGATAAACGTATCGGGGAGCTTGCCTCAAAAGATGAATACAAAGCCTCGGTTAATAAGCTTTCCTGTTTCCTTGGAATAAAGACAGCAACCGCCCTTTCCACGATTGTTGAAGTCGGTGATTTTAAGCGTTTTGCAAAACCTGAGAATTTTGCCTCCTATCTGGGACTCACTCCCGGTGAAAATTCAAGCGGTGGAGACAGGAACCAGCTGAGCATAACAAAAGCAGGAAATACGCACGTACGCAGACTTCTTGTTGAAGCGGCACAGTCATTTGGCAAAGGGCAGATTGGCTATAAGTCAAAAGCGCTGAAGGAACGACACTCCGCAAACCCGCCGGAAACCATAGCTTATGCGGATAAAGCAAATGAACGCCTTCGCCGAAAGTACTATCGCCTTACCCTGCACCATGGTAAGAAAGCAAACGTAGCAAAAACTGCAGTAGCAAGAGAACTCGCCTGTTTCATCTGTGGGATGATGAATGAGCAGTATGCATAAGGATATGCAGGTACGATATTCTTCTGTCATTATCAAGGCTGCGGAGTACCGCTTCGCGGCCTTGACAATGACGTGCGAATACCGTCAGTAAGTCATCAAGTCACGTATGGATGACTACGTCACCTACGTGACCGGGAGCAACTGAGGTTGCCTTGAAGGTGCTTTAGCAAAATCAAGGTTCGAGCTATCTACGAAGACACTATGTCGGCACAGGAAACTGTGATCCACGCTATTAGACGGTAGAGCTCACGGCGGACCATTGACCTGTAGGTAAGGCTTAAGCCGAATCCACGAATATCAGAGTGGCCAATGCCGGGATCTGGAGTCTAAAGCATCTTCAAGACAACCTCAGAAAACAAACACCTGAAATCAAGAATTTTCTCTTGACAAAGGTCATTACATATCAGGTCATTACATATCAGTGTCTGAATATTTCATTGCGGTGTCTGCATCCCCGCAGTAGCCATTCAAATTATATAGTGTATATGCTGTCCTTTTCTCCACCGATAGGCTCCGATATCAGGACATAGTTGATGGTAATCCAATGCAAGCAATGACCCGCTCTTTCGAGCGGGTCATCCTTTACTTTTTCTTTCCGCGATGGTCGAATATCTCGTCGGTAGTGCATCCGAATATCCTGGACATGATGTAGATGGTGTACGCGCTCGGCAGGTATTTGTAGATAACCTGCGGCGTGACGTACATTTTGTCGGACAATTCCGTGACTGTCATTTTCCTTTCATTCAAAAGTCTCTGGATATTTTACCGACGCTTTTCCTGTTCAGTTCGTAACAATCCATGGGTATTCCTCCTTTTCTCCGTCTGCCAGTGCTGCATCTAATCAAATTTGAAAAGAAGAGTATTTATCAACGTTTTCTTCTTTTTCTAGGTTGTTTATTTTTGAAAGTTACATATTCCTCATACGGTGGAAGATAGCAGACCGCTTGAGAAGTACGGCGTCATTTTCGACGTCTACTATAACGTGCATGCCGTGGCGGAGGCGCACGATCATCAGACCTGGGACTGCTATCTTGCCGATGGGAATACGAACACGGTTATCGTGACGGAAAGTGGATTCAATGTGCAGAACCTGAACTACGAGGATTATATCGCCAAGGGGACGCTGAACGACGAACAGGTGAAGTGGCTTGAATACATGATGACCACGGACTTCTCGAAGATGCTCCCGGGAATGGGAATCGGTACAGGTTCCGCCATCGGGGCACAGGCAGTCGCCCTCGGGATGCAGCATGTCGGGGAGAATTTCAGTCAGGACCGCAGATGGGATGAAGGGTACTACGACTGCAGCAGCTTTGTCTATCGCATGTATATCCAGCTTGTGATCGAGCTGCCGACGATGGCGGCGGAATACTGCGACTCGAACCATTTCACCGAGACGGAAGCGGAACTATCGCCAGGTGACCTGATCTTCTATTCGTATTCCGATAACGGGCACTATAAGAACGTGTCCCATGTGGCCATTTACGCCGGGAACGGGATGGAGGTCGAGGCAGCGAACTCGAACATTGGCGTCGTGTACCGGAAATTCCTGACGAACAATATCGGACTGTATGGAAGCCCTTACGGGAAATGACAGGTGGAATCTTACGCTGTCAGATGCGGCATGGCTTATTTGTAAGAACGAAGAAACACTTGAAGAATGTGTAAATCCGACAAGCTTCAATTCTATTACGATCGAGATATCAGAGAAATGTATCGCTTATCTGAAAATGGATAGTGCCCTCTATCCCGTCATTTGGTATCAAGCAATGTAATATGGTAAAAGAGAGAATGAGTCTAAGGTGCGGAGTATTTGAAAGCGTTGAGGTATTCAAGGCTTTTTGCTTATTCCAACAGCAGCTAGGCAACGAGAATAGCTTGTTTGTTCCTTTACGGAGATGCTGTGGCTATGAATAAATTTGTGGCAGAAGATTTTGCACGTTTGGTACTGAAGTGTGGCAAAGCAAGCTCAGAAGAAATCGAATTCTGCAAGAGAATTCTCAAGCTGAAGTGATTCCTGAACCTAATATTTACCGGTTCCGTTTATTTGGCAGCCGAATTGCTCATCCGTATCGCAGCGCGTACGGGTGATCAGTCCCATTCCCTGCATCCGCTTCAGCAGCGGGGTCAGGGTGCCGGAATCCAGATGGAGCATGATGCCTAAGTCCCGCGCACTGATTTCCTGTTTCTCCCACAGCACCATGTCCAGCGTGTCTTCCGGCGTATTCAGGGCGGTCATGATGCTGCGTCCGAAGACAAGGCCGACAGCGCCGAGCAGGATGCTGCTCAGGAGATACGAAAGCAGGGCAGTATAGATCGCTGCTTTCATTTTCCTGTAATTTTTAGCACCGAAATACCGGCTGATGATGACGGAAGCCCCGATGCTGCCTCCGATGGCGATGCAGATGAAAGTATTGGCGAGAGAGTAGAAGGCTCCGATTGCCGCCGGTGCGCGTTCCCCGACAAAGCGTCCCGCAATTGCGGAATCGGCCATAGTGTAGGGCTGCTGGAACAGGTTCCCGAACAGGATTCTTTACTCGGAACGGCGAAGGACGGTGTTTTCACCGCGCTCGTCCTGATAATCTGCCTGAATAGTTCCCAATCGGCAATCCGTCCCTCAAAAACGACGATCTATCCCAAAAGCCGCCCAAACGGGCGCTTCTTTCTTCCAACGCAGACGCGGTGCAGGCGCATAACACTTCTTTCTTAAATTGTTTTTTGTGGATTGGCTTACTGCTTTCCGTTTTTTGCAGCGTGCTGCGGCTTGGTGCGGCCGGATATGCGCCATGCGCTGGGGGCCTATTTGACAGTGGCTGCCTGGTTTGCCGTGCTGATGCTTTTCGGTTATGTTCTCTCAGCTGGGAATACTGCTCGAAACTATAGCAGTTGCAGTTACACTCGATTCTTTGCTTGATATTTTCATGACAGCTGCAATCTGTCCTGTCTGCAAACGGAGCTTATTATGGCAAGCGACAAATTAAATTTTTTGGACAGGGAAACGTTGAAATCTTAATTTTTTCGGACTAAAGGAGCTGCTGCATAATGAAAAAGAAAACAGTAATGGTTTTTGCACTTGCGGTAGTTTTAGCAATGACAGCAGCGGGCTGCGGTTCTGCCGGTACGTCCGACCCGTCATCTGAAACTGCGGGTGAAAGTACGGCTTTGGCTGAAACAGGAGTTTCAAATACGGATGACGATGTGGTACAGCTGTCGACGCTGACTGCCTTATCTTCCGGAGACTTTACCGGATCCAGGACCGTCGGGGAAATGAGCCGGTATGGTGATTTCGGACTTGGCACCTATGACGGAGTCAACGGGGAGATGATTGTTCTGGACGGCAGGTTTTATCAGGTTCTGGGCACAGGTGAAGTAGTGGAGCCTGTAAAAGACGAGACAGTCCCGTTCATGACGATCTGTAATTTTGATAAAGATGATTCGCTCGACCTTAAGAATATCAGCAGCCTTGAACAGCTGATGGAGGAATTAAACAAGGAAGTGGAAATACTTGGTATCAACTCTATGTATGCTGTAAAGATTCAAACCAAGTGTGAACTTGCCTATGTCCGAAGCAAGGATGAGCAGGCAAAGCCATATAAAAAACTTTCTGAGTCACTCAAAGGAACGCAGCATGAATTTAAATATGAAAATACAGAGGGAACACTGGTATGTCTCTATTTTCCGGATTATATGAAAGAATTGAATTCAGCGGGAACTGACGGCTGGCATGTCCACTTTATTTCAGACGACGGAACAAAGGGCGGCCACATTTTTGATGTCAGATTCGAGTCAGCGGCTGCTGAGTTTGATGAAGCTGCCGGCTTCCGTATGCTGATCCCTGACACGGATAGTTTTCAGCACGGCGATATCAATGCCAGCCAGGAAGATATAGAAGGGGCGGAGAAAAAGCAGAATTAAAGTTTTTCTTTGATGGATTCCGGTTTGTCGACAAGTTATTGTTTTCGACCGGAGGCAACAGACATACTCCCTGTCGGCTCGAGCCATGCTGAGACAATCTGTCTGATGTCAAGGGACAGTAAATATACTATAAATTTCAAGTCTTTAGAAACAACTTTTGATACTCACATCGGTGACGGATGCAGCGTGCATGCATGTGTCTGCCATATCATGGAACACGAGATATCTGCCTATTATGACATTACGCACGGGCATGGACTGGCGATTCTTACGCCACACTGGCTGAGTTATATTCTGGATGAAAAAACGCTCCGGCAATCACCGTTTATATTCAGCACTATGTACAGCCAGATGAACGGAGAGGATTCCAATAACGAAATTTTACGATTTTCACAGACCTTTCACAGACAAGGCTTATTCTTTCTTCAATATCATGATATCAGATATGCTCCATGAGAAAGAGAGGCCAATATATGGGGAAACAGAAAAATGAAAATACGCTTGACGCCACCGAAGAAAATCTGCGCAGGGAGATTCAGTTCTATCACCGTGATCAGGTGCTGATGCTGCTGAAGAAGAATGTGCTGGGGCAGGTCGCTGAAGATGACAAATCTGAAATCTACCGTTCAATCATTTCCCTCAGAAACTTTCCTATGGTTGATTACGTCGTAAAAGATGCGGGCCATCTGAAAAGCGATGACCTGAAACTTGATTTTGATATTACCCAGAACCGTGTATTCATTGCTGAAATCCTGAGAAAATACCGAAAATCGCTTGATTATTCAACAGAAGAAGAACGGGAATCTTTTTTCGAAATGGCCTGTAAAATCAATGATGACGACACAGTGAAATATATGATCCGTCATGGCCTCGATGTTCCGGATTATACAGCTGTCTCCTGTCTGGCACCGGATGCTTTTCGCACTGTTTCGTCTGCCTGTAAGTCGAGAATGTCCGCAAAGGAACCGGCTGCCTTCTATGAGGTGGTCAGCAAGTCAAAGGATGCCGTCGAGAAAATGAAGATTCTTCTGGAAGACGGCTATGATCTGTCTGTTAAAAACGATAAGCAGGAGACCGTCCTCGACTGCATAAACAAACGGCTCAAGGCGAATAAATACCAATCCAATAAAGATGGAAATGCTGCAAGAACAAGCGACCGCAGGATTCTGCACCTGCTGAACCCGGAACCTTCTGACCAGGAAGAGACAGGAAAAACACGAAAAAAGAAGTATATCGTGTACGGAATCATCGGCGTTGCTGCCCTTGCCTGCTGCATCGCGGCAATCATCCTTATCCGTGGAAATCTTTCTTCCTCTTCCAATAATACTTCCTCTGTTTCGGAGGCGGCTTCTTCGGCAGCAGCATCTGTATCTTCTGAAACAACTGCGGATTCGGCTGACACGACTTCATAAGTCAGCCGGAAACGGTAGATTGAAATCCTGGAAACGTAATCAATGTAGCGGGAGAAACATCACTATGATAGCACACTATTGACATGCGTGAAAAAATGCATATAATGATAGCGGACTATCAAAGGAGAAGCATATGAAGAATACGGAAGACATTGGTATGCTGCTTAAGCAGATCAACGACAATCTCGGAAAAAGAGCGAACAATGAACTCCGCAAAAGCGGTCTGACGATTTCCCAGATCCGTTACCTTGGCTTTATGTATGAAAACGGAAAAGAGCGGACGCCTTTCAAGCTTCTGGAAAAAGAGTTTGATGTCGCTCAGCCGACGGTCGCCGGAATCATGCGGCGGCTGGAGAAGAAGGGTCTTGTCAGTACCCTGCCGAACGAGGAAGACAGCCGCGCAAAGGATGCGTGTCTGACACCGTCCGGGAAAAGGATCTTCGAGAACGGGAAGAAGCATAAAAAGGAGATGGAATCTCTGCTGACGGCAGGTCTTTCGACACAGGAGTGTAAAGAGCTTCGCAGGATGCTGATGATACTGCGGGATTCCGTCAGGCAGTCATGACGCCTGTCTTTTTGCCTAAAACGATAGCATACTATTAAAATGGAGAGAAGATATGCTGAAAATACTCGGATACCTGGATAAGAAACAGAAGGGCATGGTCTGCTCCGCACTTGCATTCATTATTTTCCAGGTGTGGCTGGACCTGAAACTGCCGGATTATATGTCTGGCATCACGACGCTTGTGGAAACGGAAGGAAGTTCCATGCAGGACATCCTGATGCAGGGCGTCTATATGCTTCTCTGCGCCCTGGGCAGCGTGGCGGCATCCGTTATCGTCGGACGCATAGCGGCGCAGGTCGCAGCCGGGCTTTCAAAGACGCTTCGGGGTCTCGTCTATGATAAGACGCTTGATTTCTCCATGGAAGAGATCAACCGATTCTCGACGGCAAGCCTCATCAACAGGACGACGAATGATATCACGCAGATCCAGACACTGGTAGCGATGGGACTGCAGGCAATCATCAAGGCGCCGATCCTTGCCGTATGGGCCATCCTTAAGATTGCCGGGAAGAACTGGCAGTGGACACTTGCGACAGGCGTGGCAGTCATCGTTCTCGTCATCATGCTGGCACTGACGCTGGTCTTTGCGGTTCCCCGTTTCCGTAAGATACAGGGGCTGACAGACCGGCTGAACCGGATCATGAGGGAGCAGCTTTCCGGCATCCGCGTGGTGCGCGCCTATAATGCGGAGGCCTATCAGGAAAAGAAATTTGAGGCTGCAAATACAGACATCACGGAGAACAACCTGGTGGCGAACCGGGTGATGGCAATCATGTCCCCGGGGATGACCTTCATCAATTCGGCTCTGACCCTGTCCGTCTACTGGATCGGCGCGTGCCTGATCCAGGCTGCATCGCAGGGGAGCCGGCTGGGCATCTTTTCCGATATGGTTGTATTTTCGAACTATGCCATGCAGGTCATCATGGCCTTCATGCTGCTGAACATGATTTTCATCCTCCTGCCCAGGGCACAGGTATCGGCGAATCGCATCCTGGAGGTTCTGAATACGGAAAGCAGCATCAGGGATGGTACAATCAATGCAGAAGAAACAAAGGGAGGCAGCAGGAGAACAGGGAATGGGAGCGTGGAATTCAAGAATGTCTCCTTCCGGTATCCGGACTCGGGCAGGGCTATCCTGAGCGATATCAGTTTTACGGCAAACCCCGGAGAGACGGTCGCATTCATCGGTGCGACAGGAAGCGGGAAGACGACACTGATCAACCTGATCCCGCGGTTCTATGATGCAGCAGAAGGGGAAATCCTGGTGGATGGGATCAATGTCCGGAAATACAGTCAGGAATACCTGCATGAAAAGATCGGCTACGTGTCGCAGAAACCGGTACTGTTTTCCGGTACAGTGCGTTCCAATGTCTTATACGGCAATCGCAGGAATCAGGAGATTGACGATGCCGGGGTACAGAAGGCACTGGGCACCGCACAGGCAGAGGAATTCGTGAACCGGATGCCGGACGGCGCTGACGCGGAAGTCTCACAGGGCGGAAGCAACCTCTCCGGAGGACAGAAGCAGCGGCTCGCCATCGCAAGAGCTGTTGCCAAGAAACCGGAGATTCTGATCTTCGATGATGCTTTTTCCGCACTGGACTATCAGACGGACAGGGCGCTCCGGAATGCATTGGAGCGGACAGAAAAGGAGACTACGAAGCTGATCGTGGCACAGAGAATCGGAACGATCCGCCATGCGGATAAAATCATCGTACTGAACCAGGGAAGAATTTCCGGAATGGGGACGCATGAGGAACTGATGAGAAACTGCGAAGATTACCGTGAAATCGCGTCTTCGCAGCTGTCAGAGGAGGAATTGAAAAATGCCTGAGAAAAGAGTGAAAAGCAGCGGGTCGCATATGCCGGGTCTCGGAAGCGTCTCCTATGAGAAAAGTCGGAACATGAAGAAAGCCTACGGAGACCTGTTCTTTTATATCGGGAAATATAAATGGATCATCCTGGCAGCCGGACTGCTATCCGTTGCCGGGGCTATCCTGAACCTTATCGGGCCGTCAAAGCTGAGTGCAGTCACCAACATGATCACGGACGGCCTGAACAGTTCCATAGACCTTGCCTCCATCAGTCGGATTGCCATTCTCCTGGCCATCCTTTACCTGCTTGGTTTTGTTCTGAACCTGTCACAGGGCTGGATCATGGCCACGGTCACACAGAGGATCACGAGCAATATGCGTACGGATATCGAAAAAAAGACCGGACGCATGCCGCTGAAGTATTTTGATTCGCATGCCTTGGGGGATACCCTGAGCATCGTCTCGAATGACGTGGATACCTTCAGCCAGTCCATGAACCAGAGTTTTTCAACCCTGGTTTCATCACTGGCACTTCTCCTGGGATCTGTCATCATGATGCTTCTGACGAACTGGATCATGGCAGTGACCGGCATCGCGGCTGCCCTGATCGGCATGGTGCTGATGAAGGCTGTCATTTCCCGGTCACAGGGGTATTTCACGACGCAGCAGCAGGTGCTGGGGAAGATAGACGGGCAGATTGAAGAGATATACAGCGGCCATAATGTCGTGAAAGTATATAACGGCGAAAAAAAGGCGAAGAAGGAATTCCATGAGATGAATGATCAGCTGTATGACTGTGCCTGGAAAAGCCAGTACATGTCGGGCATCATGATGCCTCTCATGATCTTCATCGGGAACCTGGCTTATGTGGCAGTCTGCATCACAGGCGCGGTCCTTGCCGTGAAAGGCAGTATTTCCTTCGGTGCGATTGTCGCCTTCATGCTCTATATCCGTCTGTTCACGCAGCCTCTCCAGAACATTTCCCAGGCGGCGACAAGCGTGCAGAGCATGGCTGCCGCCTGCGAACGCATCTTTGAATTCCTTCATGAGGAAGAGCTGGAAGATGAAAGCGGCAGGACAGCGAAGATTGTGGATGTAAAGGGGGATGTCGTCTTCAACCATGTCCGTTTCGGATACGACCCGGAAAAGATGATCATCCGTGATTTCTCGGCAGAGGCTGCTGCAGGGCGAAAGATTGCCATCGTCGGTCCGACGGGTGCAGGCAAGACGACGATGGTGAACCTGCTGATGCGCTTCTATGAGATCAGCGGCGGGACGATACAGATCGACGGAAATGTGACAAAGAATCTGAAAAGAGAGAATCTTCGTGACCAGTTTGCCATGGTGCTGCAGGATACCTGGATCTTTGAAGGGACGCTGCGGGAGAACCTTGTTTATAATAAGGCAGATGTCCCGGATACACGTCTGGATGAGGTCTGTGAGGCGGCAGGACTCTCCGGATTCGTAAGCCGTCTGCCGAAAGGATATGATACCGTCATTTCCGACCAGACATCCCTGTCAGCCGGGCAGAAGCAGCTGATTACGATTGCCCGTGCCATGGTCAAGGATGCGCCGCTTCTGATCCTTGATGAGGCGACAAGCTCTGTCGATACCAGAACGGAACTGAAGGTGCAGAAAGCAATGGATATCCTCATGGAAGGCAGGACAAGCTTCATGATCGCGCACAGGCTGTCGACGATACGGAACGCGGATCTGATCCTTGTCATGAAGGATGGAGACATTATTGAGAAAGGAAGTCATAAGGAACTGCTTTCCAATGGTGGATTCTATGCAGAACTATGCAACAGCCAGTTTGAAAAGGCATCATAAAAAGCAGACAGCGATATATTGCGGTTTGACAGAAAAGATGTTGAATCTGCGCGGTTTTTACAACGGCAGTCCGCGTCCTCAGCTGCGGATCTCGCGGGTCAAACCGTCAATGGGGATTTGACTGCCTCTTCCCCGGTCAAATGAACAGAAACGAAGCAAGGGCTTGGAGTGCCGGAAATACGGCAAATTCCGGCCTTTGCTTTTTCTGTTTCTATGTGCTCTTCTATATGATACGATATCAATGAGAAATATTTCTGTATTCTCCTGATCAATAGTTTGAAAACTGCGGATGAATTGACAACTCCTTTCATCAGGAATCCATTTTGTCTATATGCGCTGGCTGTATTTCATTAATAACAAAACACTGTATGATGCCGGGAAGCAGTGTAAGGAATGTCATGTACGAAAACAGATTTCAACTACGGGAGATGGGTATGAACGAAGATAAAACATCGGAAGAGATAGGAGAAGAGGCAACTTCTGGGCAACAGAAACGCCAGGATGCGACGAACCAGAAGAAAAGTACATCCATAAAGAGCGAGGTTCTGCAGTATTTTATCATGATAGCTGCCGTTTTTGGTGTCATGCTTTTTTTAAACAATTTTATCCTGGTCAATGCGAAAATTCCGACATCATCAATGGAAAATACGATTATGATCAACGATCAACTTATCGGCAGCCGACTGGCGTATTTTTTTAACGAGCCGAAAAGATATGACATCATCATTTTTAAGTATCCGGATGACGAGACCAGACCGCTTATTAAACGCGTAATCGGCCTTCCGGGCGAGACGGTGAATATCATTGACGGGAAAGCCTATATAAACGGAAGCAAGGAACCCCTCGATGACAGTTTCTGTCCTGAAACGCCGCGGGGATCCTATGGACCCTATACTGTGCCGGATGGATGCTATTTCGTCATGGGAGATAACAGGAATAACAGCAATGATTCGCGATTCTGGACAAACACTTTTGTGACTAAAAAAGAAGTTCTGGGAAAAGCCGTCTTCCGATACTGGCCATTTACAAGATTCGGATTGATGTAAAAGAAAGTCTCAAATATTTAAGGCCATCAGCTTGCCTTACGGGCAAATATTGAGATAGAAGAACTGAAAGCTGCGGAACAAGATTGCATTAGGCGGTGCAAAATGAATATTGTTTTGAATGAAATTATCAGTTTTATGAAAGACTGGTCAGAAAACGCCCCGACTCCAAAAGATTTTTACGGATATATTGACTGGCTGCAGACAAAGAAAGGTTCAACGGATGTTTGTGAAAATAAAAGATATGCAATTGCATTAAATGAAACAGATGAGCTGATTGGTATGGTTGGTATGGGGCTTGAAGATACGGTGAACGAAATCGAAGTTGCATACTTTATGTGTGAGAAATACCAAAGGCGGGGATACGTAAAGCAATCAGTCAAAGCGATTACGGATTTGAGTTGTTTGAAAAAAGAACACCGATTGGACACGTTCAGCCCAATATGGAAAGTGACAGCTATTATCGATTATACAGGAAATAAGCATTAATTTTGTCCATCCAGATCCCGGTATGCAGAATTGCATTGGAGCTCAAAATGCAGCAGCCATAAAGAAGATTATGATAAGAAATATTCTGCTGCTTGGCAATTCATATATATTTGAATCTTGCTGGAGCCAGGGAAACTTTTGACGCTGATCTGTCATGAATCCGGTGTATTCGGCTCAGCATCCGATGAAAAGTGAAATGGCCGGACAGGTATAATCGTTATATCGAAACGCCATCCTATTTGATTCTCAAAGCGCAAAGGCATGAATAGATGATATAACTGCTCCCCGTTTTTTCACACCCCGCGGTAATATTTGCAATATCTCAAAATGACGATTGCAGCCCAAAAGGGTACATCTTTTATTTGCCATGCAACCCATGGTATAATTCGGATAAGTCATGATATAGACGATGCACCGAAAAGTCCGCGCCTGAACTGCCGGAGGGCCATTGCCATGAAAGACACTCAAACCAGGAATCATCGATATTTGCCCCTGCTTCTGCTGTCTGTCCGGAATCTTATGGGCGCCGGAAAGAGGATGCCATACCGGGATATCCGTCCGTCTTTCTTTTGCTACATTCTGTCTTTTCCGCTCGCGATGATTTTCATTAATGTCCAGAACCGTCTTATGTCCGGAGAAATAAATGTTTTTCATTTTCCCGCGACAATGTTTCTATATCTTTCCTTTGCAGCCGGTGCATCGGTTCTTTTTGCTTTTACAAATGAAAAGAATATCATCCGCCTGTCAAGGTCGGCGGCTGTGCTGACAGCTGCGGCGTTCATCGTCTGGATTATTCTGCGCGACGGATATCCGTCGCTGATCTGTGCACTGCTTTTAATGGCAGGAATCGGCGGCTGCGTTGCGGAAAGCAGTTTTTCCTTTGTCTTCCTTCTGAACCGTGTGGAACGCTTTCTTTCCTGCTCGCTGATGCTTCTGCTGACAATGCTCCTGAAATGGCCGCCGACGCTCATGCTGGGCGGAGAGGCAGTGAAAAAGTTTGTTGCTGCAGTTCTGGTTTTTTCAATCGCCGTCTGCATCTATTCTTCCAGAGAGGCGGATTTTCCGTCCGCGCGTACTCCCGGAGCTGAGCTGCCGGATAACCCGCAGGCAGTTCATCCATACCGGCTGACGAAAAGCATTTATCTTGCACTCTTTATTTTCATTTCCTATTTTGCAGTACGGATAACCGGCTTCTATTCACCGGCCTTCGACAATCCTGAAAGCCGGGCAGCATGGGGAGGAATTGCGATTCTGATGATTTTCGGCTTTCTGGTGCTGGAGTTTTTACTGCAGAAGAGCACCTGGTTCTTTGTCTGCATTTTTTATATTTCGACTGTGCTGAGCTGTGTCATGTGGTATACCGGTCATCCGGGGCTTGCCTATTTCTTTTCAGAAGTAAAAGAACTGGGTTTTCTTCTGACCTTTTATCTCATCGGCTGCGTTACGAACCGGTTCTGCAGCTTCCGCCTGCATAAGATGCTTGTTATTCTGTGCATAGTTCTGACAGCTGTCCTGTATGCGGGAATCGACATTCTTCACACTGCGGGAGTGGATACGCAGGCACTTACCTGTGTTACGGCAGGAGCTTTTTTCGCTGTTTTCATACTGCTGTCTCCGGTTTTTTCTCGTGAGCTGTTTTTTGCAGACTGGTACATAATGACACAGGAACAGCCCGGCAATAAAACGCCGGTGCAAACGCAGGATTTGTCAGTTCTGACTGCCCGTGAGAAGCAGGTTGTCTGTCTCCTTCTGCAGGGAATGACTTTGCGCCAGACGGCTGCAGAACTCGGACTTACGTTATCGACTGTGTCAACCTACAGCAAGGCGATTTATAAAAAGCTCGGGATTAACAGCCGTTCGGAGCTGTTCATCCGTTTCAGCGGCTCTGCTGAAGCGCCAAGTAAAGGCCAGATGGAAAAGTAAGTTTTCTACGAGGAATCCTGCGCAAAATGCCTGCCCCTCCCAGTTTTGGGAGGGGCATTTTTTAGTCATTTCCTGAATTTGGGAGATTGCCGCCGGGAAAATGATGCTGCAAACTTAACTCAGGAAGCAGTCAGGACAGACTTCCGGAAATAAAGTCAGAGGGAGGAAACAAAAATGCAGGAGCAGAATATGAATTCAAATGCAGAACCCGACACAAATCAGCATCCGGACAGCAACATCCCGGTGAATACACCGCAGGCGCAGGTGGGGCCGGAAGGGGTTGCGAATGAATCGAATGAAAAGACGATGGGCGGACTTGCCTATCTGATTTTTTTCCTGCCGCTTATTGTATGTCCGCAGTCGCAATATGCGAGATTTCATGCCAATCAGGCGCTGGTACTTCTGATTGCGGCCGTTGCGGGGGACATCATCCTCAGTTTGATTCCGATTATCGGGTGGGTTTTGATGCCGATCTTTTCCATCTGTGTCGTTGCTTTGGAAATATATGGCCTGATAAACGGGTTTACCGGAAAACAGAAAAAGCTTCCGCTCATCGGAAGTATCACAATTCTGAAATGACGGCCGGGCCTTCTGCAGGAACGGCCCGAAACGAATTCGGAAAGAGGTTTCTATGGATATGATCAGAAAAGTTTTCCTTGTCATGACAGCGGCAGCAATCATAATAACCGAATGTGCATGCGGCAGTTCCGATTATCGTGAGGACTCCGGGACAGGAAATTCCTATGAGGCGAGCTCCGGGACAGAAAACTCCTATGAGGCGAGCTCCGGGACAGAAAGCGCCGATTACGAGGATTCCCGGTCAGAAGGTACACAGAACCTCGCGGAAGAAACTGAATCGGAAACCCAGGAAAGGCAGGAAGGCAATGTAAAGGTGCAGGTTCAGATGCCGGAGGGCTGGGATGAAGTCTCCGGATCCGTACTGAGCATCCAGTACCTTAAAGGAACAGCCAGCTTCCTGGTGAAAGAAGAAGATTTCAGCGGAATGAATCTGGATGATGCCGTAAAAGCAGCGGAGGAGATTTTTTCTGCTTCCTTTGATGCATATACGCTGGAAGGGGAAGCGGAAAGCATCACGATTGATGGAAAAGATGCCCGGAAGCTGATGTTTACCTGCAGCATTAACGATATGAAAATGAAGTACTGTTATATATATCTGTATGCGGGTGACAGGCTGTTTGCAATGACGTTTGCTGATCTTACCGATGCTTTTGATGAAATCATGCCTGATCTTGAATATGTGCAGGAAAATATCCGATTCGTGACGGACTGACTGAACCTCGGCGCTCTGCTTGATTACCATGCAATACGCGCGGCGGGAATATTCATGGTGATTTATATTGTGTCCCGTGCCTTTGGAAAATTTTTGATGTCACAGTGATCCTGGGAAAACTGCTTACCTTGCAGAGCTTTTAAGGAAGTCATGAGCTGCTGAAGGAAATTCGCAGATAAGATTTTCATTCAACATGAATGAATTTAGCCAGTGTGTGAATAAATCTCTGTAAATAGGTCTTCTATGATAATAATTGCGGGCTGTGCGGCAGGAAGCGTCATGCTTCTTCACCCACAGCCTTTATTAACTTATAATACGCATTAATGCGTGTGTCAATGAAAGCTGATCAAAATTAACCCGGATAGGTCATTCCTTTCAGTCAGTTGCCATCGTGGCTGGATCTGGTATTCAGTCAGGCAGACGTCCTTCATACATGATGGAAAGTTCGCCATAGACTCTGCCCCAGTTGCGGATCGGCATCGTCCATTTCTTCGTTGCCTCGAACGTTGCCAAATAAAGTGCTTTTAAAAGCGCCTGGTCGCTGGGGAATACGCTTCGCTGACGATTCAGTTTGCGATAGGTGGAATTCAGGCTTTCAATCGCATTCGTTGTATAGATGACCGTCCGGACATCAGCGGAAAACTTGAAGATCGGTGTGAGGGCATCCCAGTTCTTCTCCCAGGATTTCATGGCGTTCGGATATCTGTCCTGCCATTTCTCTGACACGCGCTCACGGGCATTGAGGCCTTCCTGCTCATTCGGGGCCTGATCGATCGTTTTGAGATCGGCTGCGAACGGCTTGCGGTCCTTATCCGATACGTACTTCAGGGTGTTACGTACCTGATGGACGATGCAGCGCTGGTATTCCGTATCCGGATACGCCGTACCGATTGCCTCCCTGATCCCTGTAAGACCGTCGGAGTAAATGAGGAGGATATCCTTTACCCCGCGGTTCTTCAGGTCATTAAGGACGGAAAGCCAATACTTCGAACTTTCGTTCTCGCCCACCTGGATTGTCAGCACCTCTTTCCTGCCTTCCGTTCCGATGCCGGGGATGATATAGGCGGCCAGCTTCCGGATGATGCCGTTGTCGCGGACGGAATAATGGATGGCATCTATGAAGACGACGGGATAGACCTCCGAGAGCGGCCTTTTCTGCCATTCCTCGATCTCCGGCATGATCTTGTCCGTGACATCAGAGATGAAACGAATGTGCCGGCTCTTTTTGGGCCCCTTTTTGACACTTTTTTCATTCCTCATCTATTAAAATTTCAACATATTTGCGAAATATCTGCACTGAGTCCAAATAGTGGCAGAATATTAATAAATAAAACAGCAAGGTTATATCACTCTCCTGATTCTTTTTGCTATATTCCAATCATGAAGTAAGGAATCGTTGCTGTCCAGTTGGATGTTTCCAATCCGGAACAGGAGAGAGAATCATGCAGGAATGTGACTTTAATCAAAGCTGGTCTGTAAAGAAGGAAGGGTCAGACAGGATCCGGATCACTGACCTGCCTGATGATGCCATGCTTCGTGAAAATCGTTCCCCGAAAGCCAAATCCGGCAGCGGAGGAGCCTTTTTTGACGGCGGCAAATATACCTATCATAAAGAATGGCAGGTTTCGAAAGAACTCTGCCAGAAAACCCTTCTTCTGGAATTCGAAGGCGTCTATCAGAAAGCCTGCGTATTTCTCAACGGAGAAAAAATCGCGGAGCATCCCTACGGATATACCGGTTTTATGACAGATGCAACAGGCGGAGTCCATGAAGGCAAAAATGAGCTGACGGTCATCGCCGACAACAGTGCCGTTCCCAATACAAGATGGTATTCCGGAAGCGGAATCTACAGGGAAGTACATCTTTATGTCGGCGGAAATGAATACATCGCACCCGGAAGTCCCAGGATCACCGTGCTTGACGATGAGCGAATCCGGGTTCAGACATCAGGAAGAATCGAAGGCAGCAGCCATGTCCGGGTGAGGATCCTCTCTGGAGACAGCTGCATCTGTGAAGGCGAAGGCACGGACGTGATCCTGCAGATTCCGGATGTCAGATATTGGGATGCGGAGCATCCGTATCTTTACACCTGCGAAGCCTGCATTGAAAACGGAGGCTTCGTGACGGATACGGCAGTCACTTCTTTCGGCATGAGAACCTTGAACTGGGGGAAAGAAGGCTTTCTGGTAAATGGAAAACCGATCCTTCTCCGCGGGGCATGCATTCATCATGACAACGGCATCCTCGGTGCCTGCGCGTTCCGGGATGCTGAAGAAAGGCGCATCCGCATCCTGAAAGAGGCAGGCTTCAACGCCGTGCGCTCTGCACACAATCCCATTTCGAAGGCAATGCTTCGTGCCTGCGACCGCTTAGGGATGTACGTCATGGATGAAGCATTTGACATGTGGCTGGTACACAAGAATCCCTATGATTATGCAGGAGAATCATTCAAAAACTGGTGGTGCCATGATCTGGCAGCCATGATCGATAAGGATTTCAGCCATCCTTCCGTCGTAATGTATTCCATCGGGAATGAGATCTCGGAACTCGGCAGGGATGACGGTCAGGAAATGGCCCGGAAAATGACGGACTTCTGCCATCGGATGGACCCCAGCCGTCCGGTCACGGCTGGAGTCAACCTTGCCTTGGCACAGATGGCATCCTTCAGCAGGAAGTCGAAGCCATTTGCCAATGAATCGGAACAGGGCACGGATGATACGGCGAAGGCACCGACCTCCGAGTTCTTCAATAAGCTGACGAACTATCTCGGAAACCAGATGGACAAGGCCGCTTCGACGAAACGGGCTGACCGCATCGCTGAAGTCCTCCGCGGAATCCTGGATATCCCCGGCTATAACTATGCGACATCCCGCTACAAAAAAGATGCACTGAACGTGCCCGGACAGCCGGAGGTCGGCAGCGAGACCATGACGCACAATCTTTTCCGCAACTGGCAGCTGGTAAAACAGATTCCTACGCTGACCGGCGATTTCATGTGGACCGGCTGGGATTATCTGGGCGAGTCAGGAATCGGGACGATCCGCTATCTGGACCGCCGCACAAAGAAGGATGTGGATCCGGGACTGATCATCAGCTCCGGTGCCGGCGTGATCGATATCTGCGGGAAAATGAGACCGGAGGTCGGATGGAACAGAATCATCTGGGGACTCGAAAGGAATCCCGTGATCGGCGTCGACCCCTATACACATGCCGTTCACTTCAAATCCAGACGCATGTGGAGAAAAAAGGACACGATTGCCAGCTGGTCATGGGAAGGATGCGAAGGAAAGAAAGCGGATGTGACCGTGTATTCGGATGCACCTTATGTAGAACTGATCTGCAACGGGGTGAGCCTGGGAAGGAAAAAGACCTGCGAAGACTGTGCAATTTTCAAAAAAGTGCCGTATCAGCCGGGAGTGCTGGAAGCCTCTGCGCAGAAGGAAAATAAAGAAGAGACTGGCCGAAGCCGTCTTATTTCCGCGGAAAAGGAAACCGTGATCTGCCTTACACCGGACAGGAAAGTGCTTCATGCAAACGGACAGGATCTGTGTTTTCTGGATATTGGAATCGCGGACCGGAACGGTGTTGTAAAATCCTCCTGCGACCGGAAACTTTCCGTCACGGTGACGGGAGATGGAACCCTGCAGGCCTTCGGTTCGGCAAGGCCGTGCATGGCGGAGGATTTCATCAGTAAGGAACATACGACTTATTACGGCAGGGCACTTGCCGTCATACGTGCAGGGTACAGACCGGGAATCATTAAGGTGGAAGTAACCGGACCTGACCTTGAAAAGCAGACATTGGAAATTGAGACGATTCCTGATAATAGAAAGCAGTCGTTGGAAACAGAGACGATTCCTGATAATAGAAAGCAGCCGTTGGAAACAGAGACAATTCCAGATAGCGGGGAGGAAGCAGAATGAGGACATGGAGGTTTCCGCAGTTAAATAAACCGGTTTTTGATTCCAGAATCAAGAGTGATGAGATTGGAAATAAGGAGCGCTGGATCGGGTTCTTCATGGGACCGGCGCTGGTAGCCACAGTCTATGCGGCTGTCGGCGGAAGCTATCTGAACAGCTTCTATACCGATGTCCTTCATCTGAACAGTCTTGCAGCAGGTCTATTCCTGACGCTGATGCCCATCCTCTCCAAGATTCTGGATGCGATTACAAATGTCATCATGGGACACATTGTGGACAACACGAAGAGCCGTCAGGGAAAAGCAAGACCCTGGATTCTTCTTTCGGGACCGCTGATGACGATTTCCGCCATTCTGCTTTTTACGGTTCCCACATCGAGCATGACCGTGACGGCCATCTGGGTGACCTGCAGCTACAACCTGTTTTTCTGTGTCGCCTATACTATGTACAACCTGAGCAACGTGATTACCCTGCCGCTTTCCACGCGTGATAACAAGGTACGAGACACGCTGGCAATCGCACAGTCGATGGGAGTCAACATGGTGGCCGGTCTGATTCTGGCGGTCGTCTTCCCGTCCTTTATCCTGCCATACATCGGAGTGAATCAGAGCCGCTGGATCATGGTGATGTCCGTCATGGCATTGCTGGCCGCAGTGGGAACACTTCTGCAGTACTTCTTCATTAAGGAACGCGTCACGGAAGAGATTCAGACGGCCAATGAAAAAGCCAGCCAGGGAATATCCATCCGCGAGCAGGTAAAGGGATGCCTTTCCAGCAAGTACTGGGTCATGGTGATGATTGTCATGTTTGTCTACTGGCTCTGCAATAACATCAGCGTCAATGCCATGCTCTATTATGCGAACTGGGTCGTAGGCACGTATAATGACGGTCATACGCTTTCCCTTCTGAATATTATCGGACAGGCCCTGCTCGGCCCCGGCGTCCTGCTGATCTGGCCTCTGGTCAAGAAACTCGGCAAGCAGAAACTCTATGTGACCTGCGGCATTATTGCGATTATCGGCGGAATGGTCGGCGTCATCTATGCCCACAGCCTGCCGGCTGCACTCATTGCATTGACAATACGGTCGATCGGTGCTCTTCCGATTACCTATGTTACCCTTTCGGTCCTGGCGGATGCACTGGATCATGTGGAATGGCAGAGCGGTCATCGGTGCGATGGCTTTTCTTCTTCAGTCTACAGCATCATCATTACAGTGACGGCAGGTCTGGGCCTCGGCCTCCTCAATATGGGACTGTCGCAGACCGGTTATGTGGCTCCCGCTGCCGACGGCAGCTGGGTGGCACAGTCGGCATCCGTCCAGAATTTCTGTACGCTTGCGACCTTCGGCGTTCCAGCCATCGGCATGCTGATCATCACCGTCATCTTTATCTTCTTTGATCTGGAAAAGAAGCTGCCGGCAATCCATGAAGAAATCCGCGTCAGAGAAAATCCGGATGCAGCGGAAGTTTCAGATGCAGCAGGAACAACGGATGCTGCTGAGAAGGCAGATGCAGCAGGAACAACGGATGCTGCTGAGAAGACAGATGCAGCAGGAACAACGGATACAGCTGAAAAAACAGATGCCTCGGAAAAGGAGAAGTCATGAAGCAGCAGGCGTTCAATCCGTATCTGCCAAGCTACGAATACGTACCGGACGGCGAACCGCATATTTTCGACGGCAGGCTGTATGTGTTCGGCAGCCATGATGCCTTCAACGGCAAAGGCTTCTGCGTCAATGATTATGTGTGCTGGTCGGCATCTCCTGACAGTCTCGGAGAATGGAAATATGAGGGTGTTATCTACCGCAGGCTGCAGGATCCGCTGAACCAGAAAGGCCGTGCTTTCATGAATGCACCGGATGTGGTCCGCGGTGCCGACGGCCGCTATTATCTTTATTATCAGCTCCACATTGAATGCGTCACATCGGTTGCCGTGGCTGAGAAGCCGACAGGACCCTATGATTTCTATGGTCATGTCAGGCATGCGGACGGGGTGCTGTACGGGAAAAAGAAAGGAGATGCCTACAACTTTGACCCGGGTCTTCTGATGGATGACGACGGCAGCGTCTATATGTACACGGGTTTTTCACCGACCTATAAACCGATGCGTTTCGTGATGGGAATCAAGGGAGGTACATTTGAAGGCGGAAGCGTCGTGAAGCTTCAGTCGGATATGCTCACGATCGACGGCAATGAGAGGAGCACGGTTCCGGGGGAACTGGAAGCTGCCGGAACAGGTTTTGAAGGTCATGGCTTTTTTGAGGCAAGCAGCATCCGGAAAATCAACGGCATCTATTATCTTGTCTATTCCTCAGCACTCAGCCATGAACTTTGCTACGCTGTGTCGGACACTCCTGCAGGACCATGGAAGTACGGCGGGACTCTGATCAGTATCGGCGATATCGGGCTGTCCGGCGTGACTGCGGAAAATGCCCGGAATTTTACCGGCAACACGCACGGAGGAATGGTGTGCGTGAATGGGCAATGGTACATTTTCTACCACAGGCAGACGAATCAGCAAAAGTGTGCGCGGCAGGGATGCGCCGAACCAATCAGGATTGAAGAGGACGGCAGCATCCGCCAGGCTGAAATGACAAGCTGCGGCCTGAACGGCGGACCGCTTTCCGGTACCGGAACCTATGAGGCACGCATTGCCTGCAATCTCAGCAGTGCCAGAGGAACCTTTGCCTATGTACGGCTGCATCATAAGGAAAAAGAATATCCGTATTTCACGCAAAGCGGAACGGACCGCGAACAGGACGGAGATCAGTATATCGCCAATATGCAGGATGGTGCGATGGCCGGATTCAAGTATTTTCTGTTAGCCGGTGAAAACCGCATCACGGTGAGCATCAGGGGAAAGTGCAGCGGCAGGCTGATCGTCTATACAGAAAATGCCGATATGCCTGCGGCGGAAATTACAGTATCCTGTTCCGAAGACTGGAAAAGCTATACATCCGGAATGACTCCTCTTACCGGAATACAGCCGCTTTATTTTGTTTTCAGGGGATCCGGAAGCCTTGATTTCAATTCCTTCACTGTGGAGAAATATCCAAAGGTTCTGTAAAAAGATGACCTTTTTTGAAGGAAGCTTCGGGCAGGACGGCAGGAGAAGACGATGCAGAAAATCATAACGGTGACAGGCGCAATCGATCCGCAGGAACTCGGATTTACTTCCATGCATGAACATACGCTTCATAAAACATCTCTTCTTGCAGGCACGATGCTGAAGGGGCTGCCTGCCATGGTTTCCGGAATTAAAAGTTATGAAGGCGGCTGCGATATCAGGGAGGAAAAAGCCAGACGGAATGCTGAAAAAATTATCCTGCCATCCATATCCATAGGGGAAGTCATACGCTCCATGCGTTTGAAGAAGGGCAATCCTGCGGCTAAACTGCCGCAGGAAGATTATTATCTGAGGGAAGTTCAGCTGTATGCGGAACACGGAGGAAAATCCATCTGTGACTGCAGCCCGCTTCTGCCCGGATGCCCGTCGCTGAATCCAATCAGGGAACTTTCGGGTAAATCAGGCATACGGATCATCACGGCGGCAGGCTACTATACTAGGACGATGATTCCAAAGAAAGATTTTGCAGGCGGCGAAGCTGTCATGCAGAAGAAGATTGAACAGATGCTTGAGGAAGGGGATCCTTCAAGCGGCGTGCGGTGCGGTCTGGTAAAGGCAGCTATTGGAACGGTGGAGCATGGATCCATTTCCCCGTGGGAAATAACAGCAGTAAGGGCCGCGGCCTGTGCGGCAAAGCATCATGACGTGAGTCTGCATATCCATACAGCCTTCCCGGTGAGAATACCCATGGTTCTGGAACTGGCAGATCAGCTGGAAAATGAGATCAGGGTCGATCCGCGGAAGGTTATTTTCTGCCACATGGACAGCTATGACATCGGCAGCGGCAATCCGTCTGTACAGGTCGGCCCCGATGGCTATGATCTGCGTCTTCCGACGGAACTCTGCCGGCGGGGATTCAATGTTGGCCTGGACACATGGGGGATTGCTTCGGAGAATCCGGAAGTGCGGAGATTTTTCCTGCATGCGCGCAGGAATATGCTTCTGGAACTGATCTCCGGAGGATTTATTTCACATATCACTCTCGGGCACGACATGATGAGCGTGGGATCGGGAGCCCAGAATGGAGGAAGCGGCTATCTTCTCTGGCCGGATACGCTTGCCGAAATGAAGGAAAAAGGCGAGATTCAGCCGGAGGATTACCGAACCCTGACGATTTCAAATCCGGCCAGGATCCTGGCCTCTGAATTTTCAGGATAGATTCTACTCCTTCTGAATTGTCCCGGCTTCGCGCCATTTCGCACGGTATTCACTGGGCGACATCTTCGTATATTTCCGGAAGACCTCTCCGAAATAGCTCTGTGAGCCGAACCCGAGCCTGGTGCAGATATCCTGTATTTCTTCCGTGCCGGAAATCAGCATTTCCCTGGCGGCCCCGATCCGCTGTCCGGTGACATATTCCGTCAGCGTGATTCCCATTTCCTTACGGAACTTCCGGGAAAGATAGTTTTCGGAATAGCCGGTCTGTCTGGCAAGATCCGGTATGGAATTCCTGTCGCCGATATGGAGCTGAATGTAATTGCAGCAGTTCTGGATCGGCACGGAATATTGTTTCAGCTTGCACTGATGTACGCGGTTTACGAAATCCTCCTGCATCGCATCATTGGTTTCGGCAACTTCGGACAGGGTGGAGCAGGATTCGATCCCGATGATATATTTATCGCTCAGGGTGTAGGCGACTTCAGGAGACAGTCCGCCCCGGATGGCAGCACGCGTGCATAAAGCGGTGAAGATAATCGTGATGTTCTTGACCTGACGGATAGAATCGCCTCTTCCGAGATTTGCGACATTTCCGCCGGTAACCAGTTTTCCGGCCTTCTTCCGGTAATCCGGATTTCCCTCCTCGATCAGCCGCAGAAGTTCCTGTTCCATGGCCCAGGTACCGTGGGATTCGGGCTGCGAGGCGTTTCCCTTTTTCATGTTTTTATGGGATTCGGGATACTGCAGGTCGCTGAAGGCGATTCTTTCCCCGCAGATGCAGTAATGAAGCATGATCCCGTATTCATAGAAACGGGTGACGGGGATCACGGGCAGTGCTTCCAGTACCCTGAGGATGGGCTGCCTTCTGCCGGCGGGAATATCCATGCTGCGCAGTGCATTCTCCAGAGTCCTTTCAGAGAAGTCTTCGATGAAGACCGGACCGATGACATGGATATACAGGAGAGCGCCGACGGTATCCTTTTCATAATCGGCTATCCATAAAAGACCCAGGGAATCCTCAAGCACCGCCGGACGGTTCTTTTCACCGAGAGGCAGAAGAGGGCGCGTCTGCTCTTCATTTCCGAGAAAGAGAGGACTGAGGACGGCGGAGTCCGGACAATTCGTATAGGTATTTGCCAGATGGGAGTCATAGGTCCAGAAATAGACATTGTGCGCGCAGGTGAGCAGTTCCTGGAATAGCCTTAAGTTGCGTTCCGCATTTTCAGACATGACTTGTATCTCCTTTGCTGACACTCCTGTTTGATGTCTGCCTGAGATAAATGATAGCAGAAACCGGGGAATATTACTATTGATATTATGATATAAATATCAAATTCCTGTTATCTGGAAATATCAGAATAAAATAACGGTAATTAAAGCAGAAATTTGATAACGATGTTCTGCCGATGACGGTACCATTTTACTGACAAAGGTGTTCGGGTTAAGGAGAAGCACATGAAAAAGACGGAAGAGCTTTTAAAAGAACTGACGGCCGGTGAGAAGGCAGCCCTGCTGGAAGGATACAATTCATGGATGACGAATGCGGTGCCGAGACTCGGCATCCCTTCGGTTTCTCTGACGGACGGGCCGCTCGGAGTCCGCAGGAGAGCAGATTCCGACGGGGAAGGCATGACGGGGCTGGGGAAATCCTGTCCTTCGACGGCATTCCCGTGTCCTGCAGCCATCGCGGACAGCTGGGATCCTGAAAATGCGGAGCGCATGGGAAAGGCTATCGGTGAGGAGTGCGCTGTCTATGGCGTCGACGTTCTCCTGGGACCGGCTCTCAACCTGAAGAGGGATCCGCGCTGCGGACGGAATTTTGAATATTTTTCCGAGGATCCCCTGGTGTCCGGAAAGATGGCGGCTTCTTACACCCGGGGCATCCAGGAATCCGGAACGGCCGCATGCCCCAAGCACTTTGCTTTGAATAACTGCGAGGATCATCGCTACATGGGAGACTCCGTCGCGGACGAACGGACGATCCGTGAACTTTACCTTCGCGGTTTCGAGATCTGCGTACGGGAGGGAGAGCCCCGGACAATCATGTGTGCCTATAATAAAATCAACGGGATCCACTGCTCGGAAAATAAAAAACTTCTTACGGATATCCTGCGGAAAGAATGGAAATTCGACGGTCTGGCCATGAGCGACTGGGGCGCGACACGCGACCGCGTCGCGGGCGTAAAAGCCGGCCTGGATCTTGATATGCCCGGCGGCATTCATGCGAACCGGAATGCCATTCTGGAGGCATTGAAAAACGGAAGCCTGTCTTCGGAGACATTGGATACATCTGTCCGAAGAGTGCTGACGATGATATCCGATGCACAGAAAACCGTCAGGAAGCCCGAAACGATTGATACCCTGCTGAAGGAACACAGCATGCTTGCGGAACAGATTGCCGAAGAGTGTGCAGTTCTGCTGAAGAATGACGGGATACTGCCGCTTGATCGAAATAAAAAAGTCCTGGTGACGGGAGAACTCTTTGAGAAGATGCGCTGCCAGGGTGCCGGATCAAGCGGTCTCAATCCGGCTTATCTGGCAAGTCCGAAAGAAGCTTTCGACCGGGCGGGGGTTCCTTATGAGTATGTGCAGGGATACCGCGAAGCTTCCAGGGAGACAGATGAGAATCTCAAAAACGCAGCACTGAGAACGGCTGCGGATTATGATACCGTCCTGTTCTTCGGAGGCCTGACGGACAGTTACGAAAGCGAAGGATTTGACCGGGAGGACCTTTCCATGCCCCGGAACCAGCTGGAGCTGATTGACGGGCTGTGCAGGGCAGGAAAGAAAGTCGCTGTCGTTCTTTCCGGGGGCAGCCCGATGGAAGTGCCGTTTGCGGATCAGGCTGCAGGCATTCTGAACATGGTCCTTCCGGGAGAGGAAGGCGGGGAAGCATGCCGGCGCCTGCTCTACGGGGAGGTCAATCCATGCGGCAAGCTGAGCGAGACATGGATGAAGACGTGCGGGGACATCCCGTTCGGTGAGAAATACAGCAAAGGGAAAATCGAACAGTACAGGGAAGGAATTTTCGCGGGCTACCGTTATTTCGATAAAGCCCCTGAGAAAATACGCTATCCCTTCGGATTCGGCTTAAGCTATACCGAGTTTGAATACAGCAGTCTTGAAATCAGACAGGAAGAAAACAGGATCATCGTTTCCGTACGGATACGAAATAAAGGCAGTGTCGCGGGCAGGGAGATCGTCCAGCTTTATTCCGGAAGAAATGAGAACAGTGCCGTGTTCAAACCGGAAAAGGAACTGCGGTGCTATGCAAAAATAAGCCTGAAGACCGGAGAGGAAAAGACAGCGGAACTTTCTTTCCATGAATCGGATCTTGCCTACTACCATGCCGGCATCCGGGACTGGGTCGTGGAAAACGGAACCTACCCCATTCTTGTCGGTGCTTCAAGCCGTGATATCCGTCTGACCGGAAAGGCTGTCCTGTCAGGGTATCCGGCCGCGGAACCGCCGTATTCCGAAGCGGTCTGTGATGCTTATGAGCATATTGCCGGCGGGACAATTTCAGATGCCGTCTTCTCTGAACTTCTGGCACACAGGATTCCGCCCGAGCCTCCGGTTACGCCCTATACGATTGAATCGCCGATCGGAGATTTCAGGACGACCGGGATGGGCAGGGTCATTTACCGATCGATCATGAAAGGTGTCGTGGGAAGCAGCAGGAAAATCGCAGCCATGCCGGAAGGGGAAGATAAGGATGCCATGGTTAAGAACCAGGATTTTGTCCTGAACCTGATCCCGAGGAACAGCACCCGTGCCATGATTCAGATGGGAGGAGGAAGGCTTCAGATGAATATGGCTTATGCCATCACCGATCTTGCGAACGGGCATCTGCTGCGGGCAGCATCGGAATTCCTGAAGAAAGAGAAAAGCCAGCCTCTGCCGTGTGAAGAAAAAGGAGGATCATCCGATGATTAAGATTGTTCCTGAAGTCAGGGGCAGGATGACGGACGGAGGAACGAAGCGCCTGTTTCCCAAGGGGATTGAGACAGGAGAATTCGCCCCATGGTGTGCCGATGCCTATTGTGAAAGGACAGGAACCGACCCCGCCTGGAAATCCGATGCCGTAAGACTTGTCCGGGGAAATGAGCTTCCGGAGGAGGGGTACCGGATAAACGTGGGGGAGAAAAAAGTAGAGATAGCAGCTTCCTGTGAGCGCGGTGCCATCTGGGGTCTGACCACCCTCTATCTTCTGAAGAATCAGGAAGGAAAAATACCAGTCTGCCGGATTGAGGATGCACCATCCCTTGCCCACCGCGGATTGATGCTGGACTGTGCGAGACATTTTTTCTCCGCGGGGGAAGTGAAAAGAATCATTGAATACAGCACTCTGGCCAAGATCAATGTCCTTCACTGGCATCTGTCGGATGACCAGGGATGGAGGATTGAATCCAGGCAGTTCCCGCTTCTTCATGAGACCGGCGGCAGCTATTATACACAGGATGAGATCCGTCAGATCGTGGAATATGCACGCAGGCGCGGAATGGAGATTATTCCCGAAATCGATCTTCCGGGGCATACATCGGGCATCCTGGCCGCTTATCCGGAATACGGCTGCCGCCGGGAAAAAGTGCAGCTTGCGGAATGCGGGGGCATTTACCGCACGATCCTGTGCGCGGGAAAAGAGGAAACCTTCACTTTCCTCGACCGGCTCCTAAAAGAGGTGTGTGGTCTCTTTCCCTCCGGACGGTTCCATATCGGCGGCGATGAGGCACCGAAGAATGAATGGGAAGCATGCCCGGACTGCCGCAGAAGGATGGAAGAGGAACATCTCCTGACGTCCGATGATCTGCAGGGGTATTTCTCAAAGCGGATTTCCGTAATCCTGAAGAAATACGGAAAGGTTCCTGTATGCTGGGACGATACCCTGATTTCCGATATCCGGCCGGATGAAATGTCTGTCCAGTACTGGAACATACAAAGGGCAAAACTGCTGAAGGATTTTTCTGACAAAGGGAAGTTCATCTACTCGGATATGTTTGAACTCTATCTCGATTATCCGCACAGCATGATCCCGCTGAGAAAGGTCTACGGATCCCGTCCGAAGATCGGGAAAAAAGACTACAGCGGCTGTGCTTCTTTCACGGGGATGGAAGCCTGTCTCTGGTCGGAACATATCGAATCGGATGGGGAGCTGGAAAAACATATCTTTCCAAGAATCTACGCTCTGGCAGAGAATGCCTGGTCCGGTTCGAAAAACTATTCTTCGTTCCTATCAAGGCTGTCGGCCCTTATGCAGAAATGCGCAGAGGGAGGAGTATCCTGCACACCTTTGGAGTCCTGCAATCCGAAAGGCAGTGCAAGGCAGAGCGAAACGATGGCGTATTTCCTGAAAATGAATTCAGCCATGACTCCGGAAATCCGGGAGAAGACTGTTGAGAGCTCGAAGCCAAGCCGGGAGTTTGCACGCAGGTTTGCGACCCAGTTTTTCAGATTAAGCGATATGCCTTTGCTGCTGAAAATGATGAGGCAGCAGAGATGAAACAATCAAACAGACAGGAGGATGATAACAATGGAAACAGAAAACAAAAGAAGTCTTGAAGCCCGGCTGGAACATCATCGAAGGATGGCAGAAAGCTATCACAGCGCCTATGACCGGAAGGCCGTGAAGGAAGGATCCACTTATGACGAATGGGTATTTTCCGATGACGCGGTATACTGGTCGCCATATTTCGGTGACAATCTGATTGAACTGAAAAGCAATCCGATGACGGTTCAGCAATCGGCCAAAATGGAAGCCCTTGCATATTCCATCATGGTTCCGGACTGGGGACCGCTTGCATTCAAATGCTGGCCGTCTGACTGCGGCTTCGTGATGCAGACGCATTTCGGAGGGCATCGGAAAGACAACGGGGAAATGATTGACTTCTATTCCTATGGCTTTGTTGATACGAATGAAAAAGACGAAATCATCCGGTGGGAAACACATGTCAGTCCGGAATACAATGGATTTCTGGATTATGCCCTTGGGGTACACGGCCCGTTCAAAAACGGAGCTGATGAATATATGGCAGCAGTCGGTAAAAAGCTTGCGGAGGCAGGCGTAAAATTCTGACAACAGAAAAATCATGGAGGAAAAAAGAAATGAGCAAAGAGAAAACAGAATTGGAAAAAGCAATTAAAGACCGTCTTGAAAATGGATTCAGAAACTGGAATGGCGGTTATGATGGATGGCTTACCTGGTGCAATACGCTGTATGAACCGGATGCCCACTACAATGTCTACGGCAAAAGACTGACACTGGAAGAATATAAAGGAATGATGGGGCAGTTGTTCCAGCATTTTACAATGGAACTGGGTGAATTCCTGAATATGATCATCGACGATGACTGGTGCGCAATCCGTTATAATGTCATCATTACGAATCTTCAGACAGGAGAGAAGATTAATCAGCAGACGATGGAGTTCGTACACTTCAAAGATAACCCGGCTCCGGTCGGAGCGCGTGTGGTTGAAGGCTGGGCATTGGCGGATAAACCGTTGTCATAATGAAAATCTATTACATGTAAAAGAGCCCGTTCATTCCAATTTGACTGCATGAAATCAGCAGGCATCCTGCAGCCACATAGCCGCAGGGTGCCTGTATTGATGAGAATCAGTACAACTTGTCACTGTCCCAGCTGATGTCGGGAACCGCATTTACGAAGTCCAGTATTCCCTGCACATCCTTCTTCATTGTCAGAGGATTGGTCGGAGGCAGGTCGCTGAATTTGATCTCATCTGTTTCCAGCATCTTCTTCATGCACATGACCAGCCAGCGGATATCATACTGCCCCTGATAGAGCGGGAGTACCTTCCGGTCGATTCCGGTGAGGCTGTAGGCTGCCATCATCGCGGTGCGCACGCTCGTCTCGACCGTAAAGACGACGTCGCCTTCGAGCTCGACGTACTGGCCGATGAAGGCGTAGTTTTTACTTCCCTGCGGCCGGACAAACGGACGGTCCCCCTTGCTGTTCCGGGGCATGAACTGGCTTGTGATATAGGGCATCATGTTCATTGAAACATAGGTGTGCTTCATAAGCTCCGTGAACCAGTCGAGCATATTGAAATGATAGAGAAATTCCTGGAGCACTTCCTCACCGGTGCATTCGCACATCGGTTTTTTGATGCAGTCGCCCATGTGCGCACCCCACAATCCGTACAGGAAGAACACATCCTCATCGTCCTCCTGCTGAGCGAAGTATTTGTCATAGAACACAGCGGAAATATCCCAGCCGGAATCCATGACAGAAATGCAGCCGGTGGTGGAATCCTTCGGGTAGCCGTATTTTTCACGGATTGCCGCGACGAATTGTTTCATGCCTTTTACGGTCACGAGTGCGGACATCCATTTGGTCCTGTCGATGTTCTCAGCGAACTTTTCAGGGTGCCCGAACTTATTGTCTCTTGCGGCGAGCTTTTCCCAGACGCTGAAGAAACCCTTCTGGCTTTGCCGGTTGGTAACTACAGGATGCGTATTGTCGCCGAAGCTGCTGTTCTGCGTCATGCTGCCCAGCGTGGAGATTACCAAGTCATTTTCACGGACTTTTATACTGAGCGGAGTGCCCGCGTTTGTTCCGATGATCTCCCGGACCTCCGTGCACGCATCGTCCATGATCAGGTCGGTGACAGTGGTGTCATGAACGAAGCTGACGCCCTTGCCGCGAAGCCAGCGGAGAATCGGGTCGATCAGGGAATCGAATTCGTTGTACTTCGTATGCAGGATGCCGTCGAGGCGTTCCATGCGCGGCTGAAACTGGATGAAGCGGATCATGTAGCGCTTCATTTCTATCATCGAATGGTAGTCCTTGAAGGCCAGCATGGTATGGAAACATTCCCAGGTCGGGTTGTTTTTGAATTCCTCAAAGGTATCGCCGAAGAACTCCTCGATGCTCATGCCGTCCATTTCTTCTTCCGGCATGACGAGCATATCGCGCATTTTTTTGGAGAGCCTGGGGCTCATTTTGAATTTCGTGATGCCGTCCCAGACCTCACCCTGATGTACAAGTACTCTTGCCTTGGAATCGATGCGGTCCGCCTTGTTGACATCCACGGTTTCCTCGGTGATCGTCCGGCCTTCCGTATAGAGAGACGGAATCTTATTGCATAGATACCACAGGCATTCCATGTAGGGCTCAAGTTCACGCTCGCCGCGGCAGCGGTACTTGCCCGGGCCGACTTTTACGCCGTCCATGGATCCGCCGAAGACGGGAAGCTGGTCATAGATGGTGATGTTCTGAGGTGTAAGACAGCAGTCGTCGATCAGGAAGACCGCACTGGCAAGGCCGGCGATGCCGCCTCCAATGATATACGCTTTGCGGTCTTCGATACCTTCCGGTTTGTGCGCCCTGACATTGTCAAACTGTTTCATGATGGTTTTTCTCCTGAATTAAATGTACTATGGAAAGATAATTGACTGCTGTTACGCTACGGAGTATAATTCATCCAATCAAATGGGACAACGTACAAATAACGTACTTTAGTCAATTATCTTGCGCTTTGGCTGAAATGGTTTCCGAACGGGGGCTGAAATGACGGAAAAGAAACTTGATCTAAGGGTCCAGAAGACACGCAGCGCACTGACGGGTGCCTTGTATGATCTGCTGTGTGAAAAAAGCCTGGATGATATAACGGTTACGGAACTCTGCAATCGGGCGGTAATCCGCAAGGCGACATTCTACAAGCATTTCGGGGATAAGACCGAACTGCTTACTTATATGATTCAGGAGCTTCAGAGGATATCTCTCGAAGAGAACACGATAGGATATGATGAGAAAGTGCCGCACAGCTATTACATCGGCGTGTTCCGTTATTTCATGGATTTCCTGGACAGCAATGAACGCTTCATCCGGAGCGTCCTGAAGAGCAATGCCAGTGCCGCGGCGGAGACGATCATGTCGGAACAGATCGAGGCGGACATCCGGCAGCATCTCAGGAAGGAAAAGAGCAGCGTGTTTGCACAGTACAGCGGAATGCTTGCCTCGCTTTATACCGGAGCAGTCATAAGCTGCGGAAAGTGGTGGATCACGCAGAAGAAGCGTCAGGACAAGGAACAGGTCATCGATGAGTTCTCAAAAATCGTCAGGATGATTGATGCCTGACATCAATCAATTCTGCAGATGATTTCTTTATATCATCAGATGCGACATTCTTTTAATAATTCGGCAGTTGCATCGCGTCGGCTGGCAAATTCGGATGAATCGGGAAACTGTTCACACAATGCTGACCATATCTCATGTGCAGTGGTCAGACTGTTCTTTCTTTCTGTCCAAGTTTCAAAAATGCTGAGCTTGCAGCAGCTAATCGCCAAATCGTTATAAGCATCTACCGTCCCTGTTTCCTCTGCGAGAGATTCAGAGACAGCATGACATTTCAGATAATACGCCTTTGCCGCAGACGGATTCCTCTGCGCTTTTTCTATATTTCCGAGCTTATCGTAGCTTACCATAAGATCATGGCGAGCTTCTAATGTCTCGGTCTCCTCCGCGAGAGATTCCAAAATAGTTAGGGCTTTCAGATAATACGCCTTTGCCACAGACGGATTGCCCTGAACCATTTCGATATCTCCCAGATTATCGTAGTTTTGTGACAGACCACTGCGAGTGTCTGCAATCTCTGTTTCCGCTGTGAGAGATTCCAGGATAGTGATACTTTTCAGAAAATGTTCCTTTGCCGCAGACAGGTTTTCCTGTGCCAGTTCGATATTGCCGAGCTTACCGTAGCTTATAGACAGTTCATAGCGCGCATCTGCCGTCTTTGTTTCCTCTGCGAGAGATTCAGAGATGGCAAGATCTTTCAGATAGTATTCCTTTGCCGCAGACAGATTATCCTGTTCCAGTTCGATATCGCCGAGCCTATTGCAGCTCACCGACAGATCACGGCGAGCTTCCACCATCTTTGTTTCAGCTGCGAGAGATTCCGAGACAGTAAGAGCTTTCAGATAATATTCTTTTGCCGCAGACAGATTTTCCTGTACCAGTTCGATATTGCCGAGCTTACCATAGCTTACCGACAGATCACGGCGAGCTTCTGCCGAATTTGTTTCAGCTGCGAGAGATTCCGCAATCGTAAGAGCTTTCAGAAAATACTCCTTTGCCGAAGCCGGATTGCCCTGTTCCAGATCGATACTGCCGAGTCTATTGCAGCTTACCAGCAGATCACTGCAAGTTTCAATCGTCCCGGTCTCCTCTGCGAGAGATTCCGAGATAGCAAGATCCTTCAGATAGTACTCCTTTGCCGAAGCCAGATTGCCCTGTGCCTTTTCTATATCGCCGAGATTATTGTAGCATACCGACAGATCACGGCGAGCTTTTACAGTGTCGGCTTCCTCTGTGAGAGATTCCAAGATAGCGAGAGCTTTCAGATAATACTCTTTTGCCGCAGACGGATTCGTCTGTGCCATTTCTATATCACCGAGCCTACTGCAGCTTACCGACAGATCGCAGCGAGCATCTATCGTCTCGGCTTCCTCTGCGAGAGATTCCGAGATAGCAAGAGCTTTCAGATAATACTCCTTTGCCGCGGATAGGTTGTCCTGTGCCATTTCTATATCGCCGAGATTGTTGCAGCTTACCGACAGATTGCGGCGAGCTTCTATTGTCTCGGAGTCCTTTGCAAGAGATTCCGCTATAGCAAGATCTTTCAGATAATACTCCTTTGCCGCAGACAGATTATCCTGTTCCAGTTCGATATCGCCAAGCCTGGCGCAGCTTGCCGACAGATTGCGGCGAGCTTCTACCGTTCCGGTCTCCTCTGCGAGAGATTCCGATATAGCAAGAACTTTTAGGTAATACTCCTTTGCGGCAGGCAGCTTACCTTGTGCCATTTCTATATCGCCGAGATTGTTGAAGCTTGCCGACAGAGACTGGCGAGCTTCGGCCGTCTCGGTTTCCTCTGCGAGAGATTCCGATATAGCAAGAACTTTCAAATAATACACCTTTGCCGCAGACAGCTTGCCTTGTGCCATTTCTATATCGCCGAGATTGTTGCAGCTTATCGACAGATTGCGGCGAACTTCTGTTGTCTGAGACTCCTTTGCAAGAGATTCCTCTATAGCGAAAGCTTTCAGATAATACTCCTTTGCCGCAGACAGATTCCCCTGATCATTTTCTATACGGCCGAGCCTATCATAGATTACAGACAGATCATTGCGAGTTTCTGCTGTCTCATATTCCTCTGCGAGAGATTCCGCTTTGGAAAGAACTTTCAGATAATATTCCTTTGCCGCAGACAGCTTGCCCTGTGTCGTTTCTATATCACCGAGGTTGTTATAACTTATCAACAGATATCTTTCGGATTGCCGTGTCTGATACGCTTTGTTCATTTCGCCCGCTAAAACATTCATTTCCTGGAATGCCTTCTTAGCATCGGACACTTTTCCGACAGCGACAAGATAGTCGCCTAAATCCCAAAGTGACAGCAGCAGGTCTGTGCCGTCGTCATATTTACTGTAAAGCCTGTACTTTCTCTCATACACAGCTACAAGTCTTTTCTGCCATTCGATCGCAGCAAAATAATCGCGCTTAACTCCTTCACCGTTTTGATGCATTGTTACAAGCTTCTTAATGGCTTCGGAAAGTCCTGCTTCTGCGGCATCTGTGATAAGTGCAACGGCGCGTTCGTAATCAACTTCGACATCGATACCGCCGAGATAGGCGAGTCCTATGAAGAAATTATGCTCCGGAGATGTATCGCTTCCGGCAATTGCAAGCGCTCGGATGTTTTCAAGCAGAGCTTCATTTAATTTTTTATCCGGCTCTACGACCGTCGGTATTTCTCTGTACATCTCCGCAAGCAGTTCTTTATCCGTTCCCACCACTTCCACGGGTATAATCGGCTTTCCTGCCTCTTTCGCTGCCGGGTATTCGGTCGTCATGACATAGTTTGTTTCGTTGACGAGATTTGGCGTCACGACAAGTGTGAAGAGCTGACTCTTTTCAAGCGCAGCTTTTATTGCGTCGTTGAAATTCTCACCGGGTATCAGAAACTCGTCATACCATATCGCAATACTGCGGCAAAAATCATTCTTATGTATCAGTCGCATAAGCTCCTGTGCGTATTTTCTGTCTTTTTTTCGATAGCTCAGAAAGATATAAGCGTCAAAGGCGGCACGTACTTTTTCGGCAAGCTCATCTCCGACAAGCACCGAATTCAGGTATTTTGCAAGTTTCTCTTCATAATTCTCCCTTGTTTGATCTTTGTTGTTTTTGTCGATATAATGCAAATCCCCGCACTTTCGGTCAAAAAGCTCATCAAGACCCTGCTCAAGCATGATCGGAAGCACAGGGATATTCTTTTCTTGTGCATACTTAAATTCCAAAGAATATGCTTTGCATTCTTTTGTAAGGAATTTAAAGGTTATTGGTATTACAAACAACTGCATCTGACTTAAATCTGTTTCAAGATTTTCCTCGTTGTTTTCGTCCTCCGGCGCTCCGTCATACCACACTGCACAATTTGCGTGCGTGAGCAGTTCGTCAGAAATTTCCTTAAAAAACTTGTAGTCATCCGGATGTGCACAGAAATACACTCTCGGTTTTCCCTGCGGGTTGGACATTCCTCTGGTTTTGTACTGAAGCATTTGTTTTCCTCCTATGCTTTACTTATCGATAGTAATTTTATACTATCTTCCATAAAGTGCATACACATTTATGCTGTCAAAAAATGGATTATATCCGGAAATCCTTTTTGGGAAGAAACTATGCAGATTCTTCTTCACAAGGTACATGCAGCCTGCAGGAAAGAGCTTTCCGAATCCTCAGAAAGGCTTCGCACAATACTCGCAAAGCGTTTTGGCAGTCTTTTTTTGATCCGAAGATATCGTTCTGACCCTGAGCATGTTGAAAGTGAGGCGCTGGAAGTTCCTGGCAGCCAAACGCCGTTTGAATCCTTTAACGCTAAAAATGAAAAAAGTTATATGATATATCCGCGATGCGGACTCAGTTACAGCATTCATTCTATGCTTTACGCGCTGATTGTCAATCTCATCAGGTCTTTCATTTTCTGGTAAACCTATGCCGGAATGGTGGGGTATTGTGAATAAAATCCGTCTCAGGATACAGTGTCTGGATGGTCAGATGCTGGTTGCTGCAGATACATCAGAATCTGGCTGTATCTGGTTTCCTTTGTAGTTGAAAACAGCAGACCAGTCATTTGATGACATTGGGGAAACTGTTCCGCATGAGATGGGAATTCAAAGGAGCATCAGACATCTTTTATACGCTTTCTGAAAAGTCTTCTTGTCAGAATAACGGCAAGTATGCAGGCTGCAAGTTCTGCGGTTGGGATTGAAAACCAGACAGCTGTCTGGGCATCCGGCAGTTTCGACAGAATCCAGGCCATCGGCAGCACCACGACCAGCATGCGGATCATGGAAATGATGAGAGAATAGATCCCGTTTCCAAGTGCCTGGCAGATACCCTGCAGGATGATGTTGAAGCCGGCAAAGAAGAAGCCGCAGGTTATGATCCGCAGCGCTGTAATGCACAGAATACTCGATTCTTCAGTAAGCGAGAAAGCACCGACAACCGGAGTGGGGAATACCTGCAGCAGGAAGATGCCGGCGGCCATAATGACGGAAACAAAGATGAGACCGTATCTGACAGCGGCTCGGATACGGTCCTTATTTCCCGCACCGTAATTGTAGGCGATGATCGGGATGGAGGCATTGTTCAGACCGTAGGCCGGCATGAAGATGAAATTCTGCAGCTTGTAATAGATGCCGTAGGCCGTGACGGCTGAAACGGAGACCGATCCGAGAATCAGGTTCATGCCGTAGGTCATAAAGGATGTGAGCGCCTGCATCAGGATGGCAGGCGCGCCTACGATATAGATATCCTTCAGAATTGCAGCACGCGGCTTCAGATACCGCAGTGCCTTGTCAACAGATCCGTTCCGGAAAAGATGCATGTATAAAATGATGACCAATGAGACGCACTGCCCGATGACCGTCGCTGCCGCGGCTCCGGCCACACCCATCTGCGGGCAGCCGATCAGACCGTAGATCATGATGGGGTCCAGGATGATATTGGTGACTGCCCCGGCAAGCTGGGCAATCATCGTGATGAGGGTGTTCCCGGTCGCCATGATGATTTTTTCGATACACATGTAGAAAATCGTACCGAAGGACCAGATGGTCACGATCTGCAGGTAGGTAATCGCCATCCCTGAGATTGCCGGATCTGAGCTCTGACTGGAAATGAAAGCCGCTGCTCCGAAGATGCCGAAAAAGAGAAAGGCCAGGTAATAACAGGCACTGATGAACAGGGCATTTCCTGCTATCCAGCCGGCGGTATCGCGGTCTTTCCTTCCAAGGCTCCGGGCCAGCCCGGCATTGATGCCAACTCCGGTACCGACACCGACCGCCATGATCAGCATCTGGATCGGGAAGGCCAGGGTCAGCGCATTGACGGCTTTGTCGCCCATGTCGGAGACAGCTGCTGTATCCTGCATATGTGACACAAAGTAGCTGTCCACGACGTTGTAAAACGCCTGCCCCAGCATGGAAATCATCATCGGGCCGCCCATGTTCAGCAAGAGCCCGGGTACAGGCATGGCGGTCATTTTATTCTTACTGTCTGTCAAAATATCTTGCCTCTTTCTTTTAAGTTCAGCCTGTATCATCCGAATCTTCCGATGCGTTATCCCAGTTTCATGTTTCCGTCTGACATAATGCGATAAGCCTCATGAATGACACGTGCAGTCGTCCGGATATCCTTTTCGGAAATGCCCGACAGTTTGCCGGCTGTTTCATCATGGTATTCTTCCAGGTATTTTTTATGATACTTCATACCCTGTGCGGTAAGGCTGACTGTAAAAACTCTTTTATCTTTCTTGTCCTGGATTTTTCTGACGGCTTTCATTTCTGTCAGCTCGTTTACCAACCTTGTGATCCCCGGATTGGTGACGTGCAGGGCGACGGCAATATCGCTGATGCGGACAGAACCGTTTGCCTGCTGCAGCTGATAAATGATATCCATGACATGAATGTGGCTCGGCTTCATTCCTTTCGGGAGCGTGGGCATCAGTTCAATGATTCTTCTTGCTTCATAGCAGGCACCGATCAGCAGACTGACTTTTTCAGACTTCATTATTGACTCCTCCGGATGCAGCTTTTGAGATAATAGCTGCTGCAAATAATTAATATAGATAATTAACAAAGGTAATTATATGCTGCCTGAAGTGAAAGTCAATATCAACTTTATTTCAGGACGTCATCCTCAGGCGGAAGCATCCTGGGATTCGGACAGAAGAGGAGCACAGGCATGTGATACAGATGCCTATCAATAAGAACTTCTTATCAAAAGTGCCGTGAAATAAAATTGATTCATTTCACCTTCTCAGGTAAAGTGTTGCCACAAACAAAAAGAGGAGGAAAAAAGAGATGTCGAAAAATCTGATTATCTATTATTCCAGAAGAGGTCGGAATTATGCAGATGGCAGCATCCGGAATCTGCCGGTCGGAAACGTCGAGACTGCGGCGAAGTATGTGCAGAAGGCTGTCGGCGGTGATCTCTTCGAAATCGAGCCGGTCTATAACTACTCCGAGGATTACATGACCTGCACGAGGGAGGCAAAGGAAGAACTGAGATCGAAAGCCAGACCTGAGCTTAAGAAATACCTGGATGACATTTCAGCGTATGACAACATATTTGTCATGGCCCCGTGCTGGTGGGGGACATGTCCGATGCCGATGTTCACGCAGCTTGAAAGACTGGATTTCACGGGGAAGAAGGTATTCCCGTTCATGTCCCATGAAGGAAGCGGTCTCGGAAGCTGTGAGAAGGATATCCGGAACAGCTGCAGGGGAGCAGTACTGGGGGCAGGACTTGAGGTACAGGGAGCGGCGACAGCGCGCAGTGAGGGAAAGATTGCCGCGTGGGCCGGAAAATGCACCGGATAAGGGGAGAAGGAAAATGGCTGTTTCGGAACAGGCAGAAAAGTATCATGAAAGGATGTTCTCTGAATACAGGTCTTCCTTCAAAACGACAGATCCGGAGTTCATCGAACGGTTCGACAATTTTGCATTTGATGAAGTGATCCGTGAGAGCAGCCTGGATGACAGGACAAGATTCATGGCAATCCTTGCAGTCCTTGTGGGCTGTCAGGGAATTGATGAGTTCCGTGTCATGCTTCCGGCAGCCCTCAATATGGGAGTCACCCCGGTGGAAGCTAAAGAAATCGTCTATCAGGCTGCAGCCTATCTGGGAATCGGCAGGGTCTTCCCGTTCCTTACGGCGGTAAATGAAGTGCTGGAGAACCGCGGCGTGCAACTTCCGCTTGAAGGGCAGGCGCAGACGACCATGAAAAACAGGATGGAAAAGGGAGAGCAGGTCCAGATTGCCGTCTTCGGAAAAGGGATGAAGGGATTTGTCCATTCCGGTCCTGCAGAGACACGGCATATCAACCGGTGGCTTACGGACAACTGCTTTGGGGACTATTACACCAGGAGCGGGCTGGACATCAGAGAGCGCGAAATGATTACCTTCTGCTTTCTTTCCGGTCTGGGAGGCTGCGAGGCACAGCTGACTGCGCATGCCAGCGGAAATATGGGCATCGGGAACAGCCGGGAGTTCCTGATCGATGTGATCTCCCAGTGCGTGCCCTACATCGGGTATCCGGGATGCCTGAATGCGATTGCTGCGGTGAATAAAGCTGCAGGCAGATAGCCGGATGGCGAGCAGAAGGATCTATTTGAAAAACGATTTGAGGATGTCGGCGAATTCTTCGATATAGTACCCGGAGTTGTCTGCCTTCCAGAAGGCATAGTAGCTCCGTGTCACCTGCTTCCTGTTGCGGAAGAGAGGAATCCTGCGGATGGCGCCGCCGTACTGCACCGGTTCGCTTCCGCCTTCCATGGGAAGGAAGGCATTGCCGGAGAGCAGGAGCATTCTGGCGTTTTCTATGGTGTCGGCGAACCGGACGCTTCCGTCAAAACCGAGATCCTTGCGGTAGAAATTCTCCTCTTCGCGTTTCTGATCGGGCGATGCGACAAGGATGCAGGTGAGATCCTGAAGATCGCTGATCTCAAGATGTTTTTTTTCAGCAAGGGGATTCCGGCTGGAGAGCTCAATCCGGCAGGCGGAATCAATCAGATGAAAGTTGACGTACAGGTCAGACGGATTTCTGCGCAGGTCGTTCAAAGCCAGATCAATCAGGCCGTTCCGCAGACCGTCATAAAGCTCTTCATGGTTGCCGTAGCTGATCTGGACATTTACCTTCGGATATTTTTCGGAAAATGCAGCCAGTGCCTGCTGGAACTCCAGTCCTCCGTAGCATTTGAGGTATCCGATCTTGATCACAGCCCGGTTATCGTGGTCGATGCGGGAAGTTTCCGTGCAGATCCTGTCAAAGTCAGTCAGCAGTTTCTGCGTCTTCTCATAAAAGTATTCCCCGCCCGGTGTCATGATAAAAGACCGGTTCTGCCTCTTCAGGAGCTGTACGCCCAGGTTCTTTTCCAGTGCCTTGATCTGCTGGGATATGGCTGATTCCGAGATGCAGCATTCCTCGGCGGCTTCCGCGAAACTGCCGCACCGGATGACTGCATGGAAATATTTAATCTGTCGGATCATGAATATTCCCTTCTTTCAACGTAAGCATAGCAGAAAAACGGTCAGGGGTAAACGATAAGTTTATCTTATTGAAAAGGGGCTAAAATTGAATTGCTCCGAAGAGCAGACGCAGATAAGATGAAACCGAAAAGAAAAACAGAGAGGGTAACAGAGAGAATAACTGAAAGGAAGAGCACTCATGTATAAAAAGGAAGTCATGCTTTTGACAGGTGCCGGACAGATCGGAATGGCAATTGCCCGCCGTGTCGGATATGGGAAGAAGATTCTGGTCGGAGATAAGAATGAGAAGAATGCAGAAGGAACTGCGGAGATCATGAAGAAAGCCGGATTTGATGCGGAACCCATCGGGATGGATCTTTCATCCAGGACTTCTATTGACTCCATGATAAAAAAAGGACAGGAGTATGGGGAAATCAAATACCTCATCAATGCTGCCGGCATGTCGCCGAGCCAGGCGTCCATGGAAGCAATCCTGAAGATTGATCTTTACGGGAGCGCCGTTCTGATGGAAGAGGTCGGAAAGGTCATCGCCGAAGGAGGGGCAGGAATCCAAATCTCCAGCCAGTCCGGTTTCAGGATGCCTGCTCTTACCCCGGAGCAGGACCGTGCGCTGGCCATGACCCCGACGGAAGAACTGCTTTCCCTTGATTTCCTCCGTCCGGAAAACGTGAAGGATACGCTTCACGCCTACCAGCTGTCGAAGCGCGCCAATGAAAAGCGCGTGATGTATGAGGCGGTCCGATGGGGCGAAAGAGGAGCACGGATCAATGATATCGCTCCCGGTATTATCGTGACCCCGCTGGCGATTGATGAGTTTAACGGAATACGCGGTGATTTCTATAAGAACATGTTCGCGCAGTGTCCTGCGGGAAGACCGGGTACGGCGGATGAGATGGCAAATATAGCGGAACTCCTGATGTCTGATAAAGGTGCATTTATTTCGGGCTCTACGTTCTTGGCAGACGGAGGGGCAACAGCTTCTTACTACTACGGCCCTTTGCAGCCGGGAAAGAACGGAGGCGCGGCATGAGTGTATTTGATGAGCTGCAATGCGGGAAAGCCTGTGACATCCGGGAGCCGGAATACCAGAAAGAAGTCCGTGGTGAGATCAGCCGCTGCGACCATATCTGCTGGAAAATCCGGCGAAGGTGATCCGGGAAATCTGAAACCGGGAAGCATCAGTAGATTTTTTCTGCAGCGTCAATGAATTTTTTTACAGCATCTGACGGATGCTTTGCATACATCAGCCCATAGGGCATGGCGTATTTTGATTTCAAAGGAATGGTTACCAGATTCGGATGGATGTCCGCATAGACCTTCTGTGTAATGAGGACATACGGATTGACTTCACACAGGGTAAAGGTGTCCACGCCGTAATAGGCGGAATCGATGATCTGCACGGTGGGATACTTCCGCAGGACATCCAGACGGAAATCATCCATTTCTTTTGATACCCCGGTGATCGGTATCACGAGATATTCGCCGTTCAGGTCCGCCATGGTCAGTGATTTCATTTTCGCAAGGCGATGGTTTTTTGACACGGCACAGCAAAACGGTGTCCGCATCAGTTCCAGGAAACTGCAGGAATCTTTCTGGGCAATGGTACAGAATACACCCTCCCGGATGTCATATCTTACACCGAGGACCGTATCGCCGGCATCCTTTTCGCGCGTTTCAGGCAAAGGCAGAATCTCGATTTTCAAATCGGGAAACTGCTCGCTTGTCTTTGCCCAGATATCCGGAAGCAGGCGGCATTTGAAGAGGAGGGAGGTACCGATACGGACAGTCGTCTGTCCGGCTTCGCTGATCCGGCGGGCCCTCTCCATGGCATCTCTGGAAAGCCGGATAATGGTTTTTGCATCTTCAAGCAGGGAGGTACCGGCAGGAGTCAGCCGTACTCCGTGATTGCTTCGTTCAAACAGCCGCACTCCGCACTCAGCCTCCAGCAGATTGATCTGCTGGATGACTGCCGGAGCTGAGATGAACAGGGCATCTGCCGCCTTCCCAAAGCTGCCGAGCTCCGCCGTCTTGAGAAACGTATTCAGCTGATGATTATACATAGGACGCCTCCTGCGTAAATGTTTACCTTTACACCATGATAACATATCGGAACTTCCGAATCAAAAGAAAGCAGGCTATATTTATATCAGAAACAAATTGATCGGAGGAAAAAAGATGAAAAAACTCGGCTTTGGCTGTATGCGGCTCCCGAATCTCGGGACAGATGACAGAATCGATATCCCGCAGTTTACCGGGATGGTGGATGCATTCCTTTCACACGGTTTCACCTATTTCGATACGTCCTATGTCTATCACGGCGGGAAGAGTGAAGGGGCGCTGCGGCAGGCACTGGTGGAACGGCATCCCCGTGAAAGCTTTACGATCACAACGAAGCTCCCGGTGTTTCTCGTTAAGGAACGCAGCGATACACGGCGCTTTTTCAACGAACAGCTTGAACGCCTCGGTACGGACTATGTGGACTATTACTGGCTGCATGCCCTGAATGCGTCAGGCTATGAGAATGCCGTAAGACTCGGCGTATTCGAAGAAGTCTCAAAGCTGAAAGAGGAGGGAAGGATCCGTCATCTTGGTTTTTCCTTCCATGACAGCGCGGCCGTTCTGGAACGCATCCTGTCAGAGCATCCGGAAATGGAATACGTACAGCTCCAGCTCAATTATTTTGACTGGGACAGCAAAAGCGTCCAGTCCGGGGCCTGTTACGAGGTTGCGTCGAAGCACCGCAAGCCGGTCATCGTCATGGAGCCTGTGAAAGGCGGCGTCCTGGCAGATGTGCCGCAGCCGATCAAAAAACTGTTTCGGGAGAAGCAGCCGGATCTTTCCGATGCCTCCTGGGCCATCCGTTCTGCAGCCAGCCTCGATAATGTCATGATGGTCCTTTCCGGCATGTCGAATATGGAACAGCTCGAAGACAACGCCTCTTACATGGAACATTTCGTTCCGCTGGATGAGGAGGAAAATGAAATCATCGCGAAAGCGGTCCGCATTTTCGACGAACAGCAGGAAGCTGCCTGCACGGACTGCGGGAAATGCCTGTCAGGCTGCCCCTGCCATATCCCGATCCCGGATTATCTCGGGATGTATAACGATCATTGCCGGATGAAGAAAAATACAAACGGGATGGTTTATTATGCGGCATTTCCGGAAGGCACAGGCAAAGCGTCTGAATGCACTGCCTGCGGAAAATGTGAGGCCGTGTGTCCGCAGAAGCTGCCGGTTTCGAAACTGATGAAAGAAGTGCAGACCGCGTTCGAGTGGTCGATGGTATAGAAAAAGCACATATTGGATGAAACGATATGACATAGGAGGAACATGAAATGGAACAGACTTATATCACGTTGAACAACAATGAGAAAATCCCGCAGTTCGGACTCGGCGTATATATGATCGCAGGCGATGAGGCCGCGAAACAGGCATGTCTTGATGCCCTGAAGATGGGCTACCGCCACATCGACACCGCGCATGCATACCAGAACGAGCGCGGCGTCGGCGCGGCCGTAAAGGAAAGCGGCATACCCCGTGAGGAGATCTGGATCACTTCCAAGCTCTGGCCCAGCGAATACGGTGAGGGTAAGACCATGTCCGGAATCGACAAAATGCTATCCCGACTGGGAACGGATTATATTGATCTTCTTCTGCTGCATCAGCAGTTCGGCGATTATCCCGGCGCATGGCGCGACATGGAAAAAGCCGTGGCGGAGGGGAAAGTGCGGAGCATCGGGCTTTCCAATTTTGAGTCGGAACGTCTGGAAGAAGTGCTTACAGCATCAGACATCAAGCCGGCCGTGCTCCAGGTGGAGTGCCATCCCTATTACCAGCAGACGGCACTGAAGAAGCGCGTCGCAGCTTACGGCACTGCCATCGAGTGCTGGTATCCCATCGGACATGGGGATCAGGGGCTGATCGGCGAACCGGTCTTTGCGGAACTTGGGAAAAAATACGGAAAGAGCAATGTCCAGATCATCCTGCGCTGGCATATCCAGGAAGGCAATATCATCTTCCCGAAATCCACGAATCCGGAACATATCCGTGCCAACTTCGACATCTTTGACTTTGCGCTGACGGAGGAGGAAATGAACCGTATACGGGCACTGGACAAGGGTATTCGCTATTTCAACATGAGCCTTTCAGACCAGGAAAAGATGCTCGGCGCATTCAGACCGGCTGATTAAGCGCAGGATAAATGACAGATAAAAATGATGCATCTGTGAGACATGAATTGAATATGCTGGAGGGCTCCCTTTGGGATAAGATCCTGATTTACGCTTTTCCACTTGCAGCTACCGGGATCCTGCAGCAGCTCTTCAACGCTGCGGATATTGCGGTCGTAGGCAGATTCACCGGAAGCATGGCATCTGTCTGCATGGCGGCGGTAGGCGCAAACACGCCGATCGTCGGACTGATCGTCAATTTGTTTGTCGGCATCTCCATGGGAAGCAATGTGGTAGTCGCGACAGCTGCCGGGAGAGGCGATGAGGAATTGCTCCGGAAGACAGCGGGCAATTCACTGGTCGTCGCCCTCCTCGGAGGCGTCCTGATGGCAGTCATCGGTGAGCTGACAGCCGTGCCGCTGCTGCAGTCCCAGAATGTGCCGGCCGAGGTCCTGCCCCTTGCTGCTGTCTACCTGCGGATCTATTTTGCCGGGATGCCGGTGATCCTCCTGTATAATTTTGCGGCCGCCGTATACCGTGGCATCGGCAACACGAAAACGCCGCTTGCCGCCCTGACTATTTCAGGGATCCTCAATGTATTCCTCAATCTTTTCTTTGTCATCGTGTTCGGGATGAATGTGGATGGGGTTGCCATCGCGACCGTGATTTCCAATGCGGTCAGTGCGGTTTTTCTTTTTGCCGGGCTTTGCAGGAAGAATGGGACCGTGGCTGTCCGCATGCAGGATCTCAGACCTGACGGCAGGACCCTTATCCGGATCATGCGCATCGGTATTCCGACCGGGATCCAGATGGCAGTCTTTGCGGTTGCCAATATGATTATTCAGTCAGCTATCAACAGCCTCGGGACGATTGTCATGGCGGCGTCCAGCGCCGCGTACAATATCGAGGTGCTTGCCTATTATATCCTGAATTCCTTCAGCCAGGCCTGCACGACTTTTGTCGGGCAGAATAATGGTGCGGGAAACAGGCGCCGCTGCAGACGGGTACTGAAGGACTGCATCCTGGAGGACTTCATTTTCACGCTGCTTTCGATTGTCCTGATCCTGCTTCTCGGAAGGCAGATGCTGGGTCTGTTCAATCCGGACAAGGAGATCGTCTCTACCGGATACATGAGGCTGCTCTGGGTATTTTCCGCTTTCGCCTTTTCCATGCTGTATGAGAACATCGCAGGATATCTCAGGGGCTTCGGCATTTCACTGGTGCCTTCGCTTCTCACGGTCATAGGCGTATGCGGGATCCGGATCGCCTGGATCTATACCGTGTTTCAAACCAGCCGGACATTTCCGTCGATTCTTTCGGCCTATCCGGTCAGCATGGCAGTGACGGCAATCATGCTCATAATCGCCGTGCTGGTCATGAAGCCATCAGTAAAGAAACCACAAACAATCATGTGAGCGGGACCAGTCAGGGATCCGCAGAAAGGAAAAGCTTACGGGACTGGCCATCAACCTGATTTATAAGGAGAATGTCATGAAAAAATGTTATGCAGTATGTTTAGAGGCATGCATGATACTGGTTCTTGCAGCCTGTGGTTCCGGAAACAAAGGAACCTCTGCGGATTCCGTTCTTTCCGGAATGGACAGCGGTTCACAGGCTCAGGATCAGTCTCAGTCACGAAATCAGTCACAGGAAGTATCTGCTGTTTCTTCAGCTGCATCTGACGCCGGAAAGTCAGTGGAAAAGAAACACATTCTCGTTGCCTATTTTTCCCAGGCCGGCGAGCAGTATGGCGTCGGAGTCGTGGAAAAAGGCAACACACAGATCGTTGCGGAAATGATTGCTGACGAGACAGGGGCTGGCTTATTTCACATCGAAAGAACAGATGCCTACCCGACTACTTACACAGAGCTTACGGAAGCTGCGCAGGAGGAAATGAAGGACAAGGCGCGTCCGAAACTGACTTCTTCCGTTGAAAACTGGGATGATTATGACACGGTATTCATCGGATATCCGATCTGGTGGGGCGACATGCCGATGCCGGTCTATACTTTTCTGGAAAGCTATGATTTCTCGGGAAAGACGGTGATACCGTTTGATACGAACGGCGGCAGCGGGCTTGGCGGAACGGTGGACAGCATAAAAAATGAAACCAGGGCGGATACGAAAGAGGGATTCGCCATCAGCGGAGTGACTGCCCAGCAGGATCAGGAAGAGACAAGGAAAGAAGTGAAAGACTGGCTTTCCGGTATTGGAATGAGTCAATGATGGTAGCGGATGGAAAGAAAAATTCATTTTCAGGAAGGAGAAATAGAATGTCAATTAAGGATGCTTTTATATACGAGATACCAACGAAAGTATATTTTGGAGAAAGTCAGCTCGGACAACTGGGAAATGAACTTGCAGTATATGGAAAAAGATATTGCTTGTTTACGGCGGCGGTTCAATAAAAAAATCGGACTTTATGGTAAAATACTTGATGAAATACTGGGGATGGCCATCATTATACCAAGATGGATGAGGTATATTCTGGATGAATCGACGGCGGAGCGTTATTATGATTATGGGGTGAATGTATTCGGCATGGAACCGTCATGCCCCAAAATGGAAGCAGCAGAGAAAGACATCAGGGAAACAGAAAATTATTTTTGAAAAAATATCCTGTAAGGAAGAGAACGGAGAGAAAAATACAGTGCAGGAATTATCTTATAAAACGGACGAAGGCAACAGCGGTTATATCTATATCGCGGACAAAGCCTTAAGCCATGATGAGAAGCGTCCGCTTACGGAAGCATCAATCCGGACTATATGGCAATCGCTGGGGAAATGTCTGGAATCAGGTATATCCTGAACGAAGGATTCAGAAGAAGGCTTTTGAGCAGAAAAGAGAAAAGTCAGGTTGGTTTTCATGAAGATGTTTGAAAGCTCGGGTGTCTTTAAGTATACTGACGTGGATAAGGAAGCGCTCCGAAGATTTTCGGACGGCAGCTAAAAAAGGTGGGTGGAAAATGAATAAATTTTCCGAACGAGAGGAGCTCCGCTATTATGAAATTCCTTATGACAAGGGCATAATCGCATTTTCCGGCGATCACTGGAACCGAAATTACGGAAATGATGTCGAGTTCATGCATTTTCATAACGTGGTGGAGGTCGGCTTGTGCCTTGGGATTGGTGACCGGCCCGGACAGCTTGAGGCTGCGGGCGGTAAGACGTGGAGTTACAGGAAGAATACCGTTACGCTTGTGCCGGAGGGCGTGGGCCATAATACGCGTTCGGGAACGCTGACACAGAAAGATCTGTGGAGTTACCTGTTCTTTGACGGAAGAAAGATTCTGGACAAATATTCGGGAAACGGCAATCGTCTTGTCAAAAAATTCCGCGAGTACGGAACGAACAGGATGTATGTCCTGGATGGCGGGAGGAACATGTCTCTGATGTTCCTGATTCAGGCAATCATCGATTGTGCCGGCCGTCCGGCGGATTCCTATATCAAAGACGAAATCGAGAATCTGCTTTATTCGCTGATGCTTGATTTCATCGGAATCGTCCATGATGACAAAAATGAGCCCGATATGAAAAGTATCAGCCGGGACGCGGTCCGAAAAGCCATTGAATTCATAGAGAATAATTTTCGCGATGATATTTATGCCTCGGATGTGGCGGAGAAATGCGGGCTGTCCGAGACTTATTTCCGACGGGTTTTCAAGGAAGCCGTCAATATGACACCGAATCAGTATATCGAGCTTGCACGCATCCAGAAGGCTTGTTCGCTGATCCTTACGAACGATATTTCCATGAGTGACATAGCAGTTCAAGTGGGTTTTCATTCTCAGTCTTCTTTTACACGCAGATTTACACAGCTGCTCGGGATAGCGCCTTATCAGTGGAAGAAGCTGTCCTATGAGGAAAAGAACTATGTGCATCATGTGCATGTCGGTGCCAAGGAGGGCTGGAAATAAGTGGAATTAAAGGAATACCGAATATCCCGTGAAGAAATTCACGGGATATTTTTTTGACATTGCGAACGGTGAGGACAGAACGGAACGCGGTCGGAACATGAATCATTTTTCAACTGTAAAGGGTCGGAATTGTATAAAAATGCTTCGTTTTATGAAAACACCTGCTTTTTCTCGAATGGTAAAATTTACACGAAATAAAGAACTGAATTCGCGGAAAACCATAAAAGTGCACAAAAAAACAGCGGTTTTCAATGCTTTCCAAAAAAGTGAAGGAAAACAGGCGAATCCGTGAATCAATCAAGGAGGAGAAAAATGAAAAAGATTGCAGCAGTTCTCATGGCGGGAATCACGGCGGTTTCCATGTGTGCATGCGGCGGAGCATCCACCGCATCTACGACATCATCGGCGACAGCCTCAACAGCGGCTTCGGCGGCAGCATCGACGGCGGCCTCCACGACAGCATCTACGGCGGCCTCCACAGCAACAGGCGACGGCAGCGACGAGCTGACGGTCTGGTGCTGGGACCCGACCTTCAATATCTACGCGATGCAGGAAGCCGAAAAGGTTTACCAGAAGACAGATCCGAACTTCAAGCTCAACATCGTCGAGACACCGTGGGCAGATCTCCAGACAGCCCTGACGACAGCAGGAACTTCAGGTGACTACAGCACCCTTCCCGATATCTTCCTCTGCCAGGATAACGCTTTCCAGAAGAATGTAAAAAATTATCCGGATATGTTCACTGATCTGACCAACAGCGGTGTTGACTTTAGCCAGTTCGGTGCTTCCAAAGTCGCCTACTCGACAGTCGACGGCAAGAATTACGGAGTACCGTTTGATAACGGCTGTGTCATCGGCTGCTACAGGACGGATGTGCTTCAGCAGGCCGGCTACACGATCGACGACTTCACGGATATCACATGGAGCGATTTCATCACGAAGGGCAAGGATGTCCTCGCCAAGACCGGCCAGCCGCTGCTGTCCGTACAGGCCGGTGAGTCCGATCTTATTATGATCATGCTTCAGTCGGCAGGCGCTTCGCTCTTCGATGAAAAAGGCAGCGCGACCATCGTCGACAATGATGCGCTGAAAGAAGTACTCTCCACATATAAGGAATTAATTGATTCCGGCGTCATGATCCAGATCAACAGCTGGGATGAATATATTGCCACTCTGACAAATGCACAGGTTGCCGGTACGATCAACGGCTGCTGGATTCTGGGCTCCATCCAGACGGCAAAGGACCAGAGCGGAAAATGGGATATTACCAATATGCCGAAACTTGACAAGACTTCCGGCGCTACGAACTATTCCAATAACGGCGGATCCAGCTGGGCCGTTTCCACAAACAGCAAGAACGCAGAACTGGCCGAGAAGTTCCTGGCTGCGACTTTTGCAGGTGATACCGATTTCTATGCGACGATCCTTCCGTCATCCGGTGCCATCGCAACCTATACGCCGGCAGCGAAATCCGATATCTACAACGAACCGCAGGAGTTCTTCGGCGGAGACAAGATCTTCTCAAAGATCATCGGCTACACATCCAAGATCCCGAAGAACAACACAGGCGTGTACTACTATGAGGCACGTGATGCCGTAGCAACAGCCCTGACGAATGTTCTGAACGGAGCCGATGAGGACTCCGAACTGAAGACAGCACAGTCGACCGTTGAGTTCGCTATGCAGGGAAACGGCACTTCAAGCAGCTGATTCGTAACAGGTGATTTGCCGCTGCCCATTGGAAAACCGATGGGCAGCGGCCTGTCTTGTGAGAATAGGAGATAGAAAAGTGGCAGATAAAAATGCAAGGGTGCTGAAAAACGGCTATTCCCTTGAAAAGAAAGAGAAACGGACGGGCTGGATCTTCCTGATGCCTGCGGTCATCCTGATAGCCATCATGAGCTTCTACCCGATGGTGCGGGCCCTGATCCTGTCGTTCCAGACAGGCGTGGGCAAGAACATGGCCTGGACGGGTCTGTCGAATTATATCCGCATGTTCCAGGACAAGCTGTTTATCCAGTCTCTGATGAATACCTTTTTATACCTTCTGATCCAGGTTCCGCTCATGCTGGTACTGGCACTGATCCTGGCTACGATGCTGAACAACAAGAATCTCCGGTGCAAGGGGCTTTTCAGGACACTGATCTTCCTTCCGTGCGCGACCTCGCTTGTCTCCTATGCAATCATCTTCCGGAGTCTTTTTGCCAATGACGGCTTCGTGAACCATGTGCTGGAGGCAATGGGCCTCATCGGTACGCCGGTTGCCTGGCTTACGACGACCTGGACGGCACGGCTGGTCATCATCATTGCCCTGATCTGGAGATGGACGGGCTACAATATGGTCTTTTATCTGGCAGGTCTTCAGAATATCGATTACTCGGTCTATGAGGCGGCAGCCATCGACGGCGCATCGCCCTGGACCACATTCTGGAAGATTACGGCGCCTCTTCTGAAGCCGACGATCCTCCTGACGGCGATCATGTCGACCAACGGCACGCTGCAGTTGTTCGATGAATCCGTCAACCTGACCAACGGCGGGCCGGCCAATACGACACTGACGATGTCGCATTACATCTATAATCTGTCTTTCCAGGGTTCACCGAACTTCGGCTATGCATCGGCGCTGGCTTTCGTCATCCTGATCCTGGTGGCTATCCTGGCCTTTGTCCAGATGAAAGTAGGTGATACACGTGAGTAAGGCAAAAAGAGTCGGAAGTTATATCTTCCTTTCCATCTGTTCCATTTTCTCCGCCTTCCCTTTGTACTGGATGGTCGTCTCGGCGACTAATAAAAGCACGGATGTCATTGCGGGGCGTCTGATTCCGGGAAACTATCTCATACAGAACTGGGTGGCGCTTCTCAAGGCCCAGAAGGTCGGCGAAGCGATGTGGAATTCCTTTAAATATTCAATCCTCCTGACACTGCTTTCGCTCTTTATCTGCTCGCTGGCCGGATACGGCTTCGAGATCTACCACACAAAGGGAAAAGACATGGTCATGAAGGTCGTCCTTCTGGCCATGATGGTTCCATTTGCGGCGACGATGATCCCGCTGTTCCAGATGTTCAGCAAGGCGGGGCTGTTGAATACGGCTCTCGGTTTTATTCTTCCGTCCATCTCGACGCCATTTTTGATTATGATGTTTCGACAAAGCGCCAGATCGTTTCCTCATGAGATGATCGATGCAGCACGTGTTGATGGACTTAATGAATTTCAGATTTTTCTTCAGATGTTTTTTCCGACAATGAAGTCGACGTATGCGGCTGCCATGACAATCACATTTATGAATGCATGGAATGCATATCTGTGGCCGAAGATCATCATGACGAATGGCAAGTCATTGACAATGCCGATGCTGATCGCCAATCTGAAGGCAGGTTATGTGACGGACTATGGACAGATGATGCTGGGCGTCACGCTCTGCTGCCTGCCGACAATCGTTATTTTCTTCCTGCTGCAGAAAAATTTCGCCAATGGCATTACGGGGGCCGTCAAAGGCTGATTACATTAAGGAGAGACCGATAAAATGAAGAAGTTTCTTTTTGACAGGATATCTGAAATCGGATATTTCGAGGAAGGAAGACTTCCGGCGCATTCGGATCACACATTCTCTGCATCGGAAAAGGAAACTTTCAATCGTCGGTCTTCCTTTGAAATGCCGCTTGATGGCCGGTGGAAGTTCCACTATGCAAAAAATCCTAAGGCAGTTGTCGAGGGGTTCTCTGCCCCGGATTTTGACTGCGGTTCCTGGGGCAGCATTGCTGTCCCGGGATGCCTGCAGATGCAGGGGTACGATTCACCGATTTACACCAACGTGACTTATCCGTGGGACGGCTTTGAGGAGATCCATCCGGGACAGGTACCGACACTTTTTAATCCCGTGGGACAGTATCTCAGGGACTTTGCGCTGCCGAAGAATGCCGCGGGGAAGAAGGTCATCCTGACTCTTGACGGCGCGGAAAGCGCAGCAGCCGTTTTCCTGAACGGCCGTTACGTCGGTTACGCGACCAACAGCTTCGTGCCGAATTCCTTTGAGCTGACACCGTATCTTCGGGAAGGCCGCAACAGGCTTGGAATACTCGTCATTAAATGGACGTCGGCCAGCTGGTGCGAGGATCAGGATTTCTTCCGCTTTTCCGGTCTGCAGAGGAGCATACGCTTAAGTTTTGTCCCGGATCTTCATCTGTATGATATTCATACGGAAACCACGTTTGATGAATCCATGGGGAAGGCGTTCCTCAAGGTATGCCTGAGGGGCACCGGTCAAGGGAAAGTGACCGCCAGGCTCTATGAGGGGGAGCCTGAACGTGGGATGGAGAAAGCGGAATGCCTGGCCGAAACAGAGACTTCATTTTCCGGGGCGGGACTTCTTGCGGATGCCATGAAGGGGAAGGCGGCGGCCTTCCGGATGACCGTCGGTTCGCCGAAACTCTGGAGCGCGGAAAAGCCGAACCTTTATACACTGCTTCTGATTATGAAGAAGAATGGAAAGACGGAAGAGGCTGTCACGCAGGTCATCGGTTTCCGGAAAGTCGAGATCCGGGACGGACAGCTTCTGCTGAATGGAAAACGCATCGTGTTCAAGGGCGTCAACCGTCACGAATTCAGTGCGCAGGGTGGACATACCGTCACGCGAAAGCAGATGCTGACAGATGTTCTGACGATGAAACGGAACAACATCAATGCAATCCGAACCTGCCACTATCCGGACTCGTCCTACCTTTATGAACTCTGCGACCGTTACGGTCTTTACATGATGGATGAAAATAATCTCGAATCCCATGGCCTCTGGGATGCCTGTGTGCGCAGCCGGAAAAACAGCAGGAAATACCTGGCGCCGGGCGACCGTTCCGAATGGCTTGCCCCTATGCTCGACCGCGTCACATCCACATGCCTGCGCGACAGGAATCATCCTGCGGTCATCATGTGGAGCTGCGGAAATGAAAGCTTCGGGGGCAGGGTCATTTATGAAATGTCCCGTCATTTCAGGAAGCTGGACGGTACGCGGCCCGTACATTACGAAGGCATTTACCATGACATGAGATATCCGGACACCAGCGATGTCCAGAGCCAGATGTATCCGCCGGTGGAAAGAATCATCAGCGACATGAAAAAGGATCCGTCGAAGCCTTTCATCTGCTGCGAATATTCGCACGCAATGGGGAACAGCTGCGGCGCCCTTTACAAATACACAAATCTTGCCTATTCCCATCCGCAGTACCAGGGCGGCTTCATCTGGGACTACATCGATCAGAGCCTTACGAAGAAGGACCGCTACGGAAAAGAATTCCAGGCTTATGGCGGTGACTTCGATGACCGGCCCAACGACGGGAATTTCAGCGGCGACGGAATCGTCTACGGCAGGGATCGTGATCCGTCTCCGAAAATGCAGGAGGTCAGGTTCTGCTATCAGGATATCGAGGCGGAGGTGACAGACCGCCGTGTCACGGTCCGGAACCGGTTCTTGTTTACGAATACGAATGAATTCGGATGCGACGTGATCCTTTCCCGTGACGGGAAGATCATCCGCCGTGGGATGCTTCAGACGGACGTCGGACCTCTTTCCGAGAAAGACTATGCTCTGCCGTTCAGAAGAGAAACGCAGCCCGGCGAATATACGGTAACGGTGTCCTTTTATCTCAGGGAAAATGAACCATGGGCCGATGCCGGACATGAAGTCGCTTTCGGCCAGCATGTCTACAGGATCGCTTCCAGGGAGAAGAAGCCTGCTGCCGGGGGCGGGATGAGGGTCGTCCACGGAACGGAGATCCTGGGGATCCACGGCAGTGAATGGTCCATGCTGTTCTCAGCCCAGGCGGGCTGCCTGATTTCCTATCGGTTCCATGGGCATGAGATGATGGTGACGCCGCCGGAGGCCGAGTTCTGGCGTGCACCGACGGACAACGACCGCGGAAACGCGATGCCGTTCCGATACAGTCTGTGGAAGACAGCAGGCTTGTATGCAAAACCGGTCAGCACGGACCCGATGGTCAGGGAAGGGAAGGATTCCGTCTGCGTTTCCTGGAAATATCAGATGCCGTTCGAAATGGGATCCGGCTACGGAATCCGATACGAAGCTTTTTCCGACGGCACGCTCAGCGTCACGCTGGAAATGAAGACACCGGAGGCTCTGCCGGCTCCGCCGGCTTTCGGAATTCTGTTCAGGATGAAGGAGGACTATGATCATTTGAAATGGTATGGTCTCGGACCGGAGGAAACCTATGCCGACAGGAAGAGCGGCGCAAAACTAGGAATCTATGAGACGACGGCCTCCGGAAGCCTGGCGAAATATCTTGTCCCGCAGGAGACCGGGAACCGCATGGGCGTGCGCTGGGCAGAGGTGACGGATGCTTCCGGGAACGGGCTTCATTTTACGGGGGATGAAATGGATTTCAGCATCCTTCCGTATACGCCGCATGAGCTTGAAAATGCCAGGCATGCATATGAGCTCCCGGAAGTGCATTACACAGTTGTCAGAGCTTCGCTTGCACAGATGGGTGTCGGCGGCGATGATTCCTGGGGAGCGCTTACCCATCCGGAATTCCTTCTTCCGACCGGGAGGACGGTGAGATTCAGCTTTTCCATGAAGGGAATCAGCAAGGAAGAAACGGCAAAAAAACTTTCAGAAAGAGGAAACCATGAGTGAGTTTATCCTGAACATCGTGCACCGTCCGGAAATGATGCCTGAGTATTCAGCGACCGTGACGGGGCTCGGGAAAAAAGAAGATACAGGAAACCAGAAAACCGTGACGGAATCGCTTGATATCTTCCGGACACAGCAGAGGCTGGCGCATGAGAACGGGCTGAAGACGACCATCCAGATGACATATGCATCGCTCTTCAATGAGGAAGCGGTCCGGGCCGCCAAAGCCGACCATGAGGAATTCGGGGACGAGATCTCACTGACGCTGCTCGGCCTTCCCTGTGAGGAATTCCGCAGCAAGTACAAGACGAAAGATTTCTGCATCTGGATGTTCTCGATGGAAGACAAGAAGGCCATCGTGGACGATGTCTTCGGAAGATTCAAAGACTGCTTCGGGTTCTATCCGCAGTCGACGGGCTCGTATTACATGGATGCGGAACTGATTGCGTATGTGAAGGAAAAGTATCCGTCCGTGAAATGCGCGGTCGCGACCTGCTGGGAGGAAGGACCGAAGGCCTATCATACCTGCAACAATTCCTGGTATACGTTTATGGACGGAGGCCCCTGGGCGCCGTGGATCCCTTCGAAGCAGAACACGCATGCTCCGGCAGCGGACGAAAACGAGGACAGCGGCATCGTCGCCATTCCTCATTTATCACGGGATCTGCTTGCCTGTTACGACGGAAATGGCTCCAACTTCGGCACACACCCGCAGAATGTGCTCCGCGGAATGATCTATGATTCGAGGACATGGGAATATCCTTATCTGTTCAACCTGATTGATCAGTACCGTTCGCTGGAGAAATACAACAGCGGCTATGCCTACAACATGATGTTTGTGGGACCGGGCTGGATGAACAGGATGGGACGCTGGGAAGCTCCTTATGAACTTCTGTACAAGTCCTATTCCGACTGCTGCAGGTACTATGGGGAACTCAAGAAGCAGGGACGCCTCATCGACATGACGATGGCGGAATTCGCGGATTATTACCGGATGAAAAAAAGCTATCGGGAGCCGGAATGCGCCCTCTGGCGCGATATCCTTTACGGTTCGGACAAGCAGCTCTTCTGGTATGCAGATCCTTATATGCGTGCCTGCGTGAATATGGATCAGGGAGGGGCCATTGTCGATCTTCGCCCATATGTGGCGAAACTGATAAAACCTGTCGGTATTGACACAGGAAACCCCACAGACGCATCCTATCCGTTTTTGATTCAGGAGAAATATCGGGCCGGTTATTTTACGCATTATGCCGGAGAAGGAACTGTGCGAAGCGCAAAGCTTATACACGGAAAGGAAGAAGCCGACCTGTGCCTGTGCCGTACAAAGGCTCATTTTTCACAGGAAGGGAAGACAAGAATTCTGACTCTGGATCCGGTAGAAATCGAATTCAGTGATCTGAAACTTACGCTTCAGACAAAAGAATATTTTGAAGAGGGTTCTTCCTCCATACGAATAGAAAGAAAGATCCTGGAAATGGAAAATGCAGCAGAAATTGAGCTTAATGAGTATATGGTTGCATGTTATGGTACAACGGAATATGCGGAAGACATGAGAGGAATTACGCTTTCATTGAGTGGCTCTGAAGAAAAAAATCTATCATATGAATATAAATGCCGGAGTGAATCTCTTCAGGGAGCGAAGATTGTCAGCGCTGTTATTCCGCAAATTGATACAAAGGTATCCCTTTCTTCAAAAGATGAGAAAGCAGAGGGCTATTTTGAGGAAGGATATGCATTTTCACCTATGTTTAAACTTGGGTATCGCAAAAGATTACATTGTGGGGAGGAGTTCTCAACATGGCTCAATCTGGAAAAGGTAAATTGAATTTCCGCTGTCCGACCTGTTTCAATCGCGACATTGACATGGATATGTTTTACGATAAGGAAAAAAATGAGTATTACTGCCTGCGCTGCCAATATACAGGCACAGAGAAAGAAGTCCGAGAGGCTTATGAAGATATCCGGAAAAAATACAGAGCATTACACAGGAGATTTACAAAATTCGACTTTGATTAAAACCAGGTGAAAACTTGTAATTTGTGAGTTGCCAGGCTTACTCTGCTTTTCCATATGGAATCATATGGGTATCGTCATGCGGGAGGATAACGCAGGTATTCTGATCCTGATAGCCGGAAGCGGAAATCAGCACACAAGTAAATGTACACTATCCATTGATTTGCAGGGAGAATACGAAATGATCAAATATCCTATGTATTTATCCTCTGTGGAGGATGCCGTACAGTTTGTTTCAATAATCAATCATTTTGAGTATGACATGAATCTGCGTTATGGGACAACAGTGGTGGATGCCAAATCTCTGATGAGCGTCCTTGGCATGGGAATTGGAAGAAAAGTGATTTTGGAAGTAATGGCAAATGTCGATGATAAATTTACAGGCGCTATTCAGAACTATATGGTTATGCCGGCAAATAACTGATTTATGCTGATCAGGAAGTCGTTGAACAATAATGAAGGAAACAGCCCCTGATGCTGCAGAAGTCTCCGTGGAGATGTTTCTTTGGCTCGCTGAAGAATTGATATCACATGGGATTCCGTCTGCAATTCAGCATGAGATATTAAAGGAAACTCTATGGTTTGATGTAAAAAGTTATCCCGACTTTTTTGATATATGTCCTCAGAAGAATGGTGTATTCCACCAGAATTCCGGATAATCATAAAGCCGGGATAAGCGCTGTGAGAGGACCGGGGCTAATCACCCCCATCCTGCTCGATTGTATGTGCGGACTGTCTGAAAATCAGCATATGAATCTGTCGATTCAATCCGAAAGAGAAAACTATATTTCGTCGGAAATATTTCCGTCCTGTGAAGCAACATAGACTTTAAAGATTCTGTTAAAGATAAAAGAGGATCCATAGGTCAGAAATGAAAAGCCTATGACAATCATGAAGATTTCGGTAGGCTTCGGGAATAAAAAGGCCATGCATGCCAGCACGGCATAAATAAGAAGCAGTGCTGCAGTCAGTTTCAGGTTGGTCATTGACAGCAGGAAGGCATTATGGATGGTTTTCCAGAAGCTGTTTTTAAAACGCGCCATCAGCGGGAATGCGAACAGAAAACCGCTGAAAATATAGAAGGCCAGGACAAGCGTGAAGGCAAAGGCTGCGGCAGCCGCGATTCCATTCAGGGAGTGCCAGAACACCAGGGAGTAGAGGAGAACAAAAAACAGGCCTGCAAATAAGAAGAAGGTCAGGGCTGCCTGGACGAACATTTCCTTAAAGTGCTGAAAGAAACTGCGGATCAGATAGCCGTGCTCGCCGCGCGATTCGCGGAGCATGACCTGGCAGAGCGCGGCGATGGCCGGCCCGATCGTGACAATCGGCAGGCAGCATACGATGAAGATGAGGTTGAGGCCGATGTACTGTACGGCTGTATTCAGATATTCCCATACCGGGCTGCTCAGACGAAATCGCATATGTCCTCCTTCGGTTCATTTCTTTGCTTCTATTCTAAGAAACTGAAGAGGGCGCGTATACCCGAAAAAAAAGATGCTTAATGCATTGAAAAATAAAGATGCCGTCCGTCTTTCTCCGATAATCTCTCATTTTTCATCCAATTCTGGTGGAATATCCTTCGTAGAAGAGCAAAAAATCCAATGCTAAACTATGCCTATCGATTAAAGGAGGGCGGTAGGTATGGATGATGCACGTTCCAAAATGAAGGGAAGATCCGCGCAGGGCAAGAAGATGTTCCTGCTGATTCTTCCTTTCCTGATTCTCAGTTTTCTGTTTTCTTATTTCCCGCTGCACGGCTGGATTTATGCTTTCTATGATTACCGTGCACCCATGAAGCTTTCACAATGCGAGTTTGTCGGATTCAAATGGTTCCAGATGCTTTTCAGCAATCCCACGCAGGTAAAACAGCTGCTCACTGTCTTAAGAAATACATTTGCCATGAGCCTGCTGGGAATTGCCACTTCGTTTCTTCCTGTATTATTCGCAGTCTTTCTTAATGAGATTAAATGCAAATGGTTCAAGAACTGCGTACAGACGCTGACGACGCTGCCGAACTTCATTTCCTGGACGCTGGTTTACGCCGTGGCCTTCTGTCTTTTCTCTTCTACCGGCATGGTCAATTCCGTGCTCCAGAACTGGGGATGGATTTCCGCGCCGATCAAGTTTCTGGACAGCAGCCAGCATGTATGGCTTCGGATGATTTTATGGAGCACCTGGAAGGGACTTGGCTGGGGTGCCATCATGTACCTGGCTGCGATAGCCGGGATCGATCAGGAAATGTACGAGGCGGCCCGCGTGGACGGGGCCGGCAGATGGCAGCTGATCAAGAACATCACGATTCCTTCACTGATGCCTACCTATTTCGTCATGCTGATGCTTTCCGTGGCGAACTTCCTCAATAACGGCATGGATCAGTACTATGTGTTCCAGAATTCTTTCAATAAAGATGCCATCCAGGTTCTTGACCTTTACGTTTACAACATCGGCATGACCGGCAAAAGCCTTTCTCTTGCGACTGCCATCGGTGTCATGAAATCGCTGGTCAGCGTCACGCTCCTGATGATTGTCAATTTCACCTCGAAAAAAGTCCGCGGTGAAAGCATCATATAGAAAAGAGGAGAGAAGAAAAATGGCCAGGAATATTTCAGGCACTGTGATCCGTCAGAAACCCGGAGACCGTGCATTTTCCATCGTGAACTATCTGATTTTTGGAATTCTGACTTTCCTTTGCGCTTATCCTTTCTACTATCTGATCATCAACTCGATCAGTGCGAATGACTTAAGTGCGGCGGGAGCCATCAACCTCATTCCGGAAGGCATTCATTTCCAGAACTACATCGATGTTTTCAAGCTGAGCGGCATCCCGATGGCGGCACTTGTCTCCGTCGGCAGGACCGTCATCGGTACGGTCTGCACAGTGCTTGCCTCCGCATATCTGGGATTCATGTTTACGCAGCCGCATCTGTGGCATCGGAAACTCTGGTACCGGCTGATCGTCATAACGATGTATTTCAATGCCGGCCTGATCCCGATGTTCATGACGATGAAGACCCTGCATCTGACAAATACCTTCTGGGTTTACATCATTCCCGCGATCGTGCAGCCGTTCAATATCATCATGGTGAAGACCTACATCGAGTCTCTGCCTCCTTCGCTTCAGGAAGCAGCGGAGATGGACGGTGCGGGCGTTCTGACAAGATTCTTCAAAGTGGTCCTGCCTGTCTGCACGCCGATCCTGGCAACGATCGCGATCTGGGCGGCCGTGGGACAGTGGAACTCTTTTCAGGATACATTGATTTATATCACGGATCAAAAATTGTATTCCCTCCAGTACCTGCTGTATACTTATCTTAACCAGGCAAGTTCGCTGGCAGCCCTTGTAAAGACAGGAGGTACGGCGGCGGTGGCATCGGTGGCAACGATGCAGACGCCGACATCGATCCGGATGACGATTTCCGTCATTGTTGTTCTGCCGATTCTGTTTATCTATCCGGCATTCCAGAAACATTTTGTCAAAGGAATCATGATTGGTTCCGTCAAGGGATGAAAGAGAACTTACAAAGGAGAAGAAAAATGAAAGGGAAACTGATTAAAAGGGTTTTGACAGCTGTACTCTGTACGGCAATGATGACAGGTCTGCTTACAGGCTGCGGTTCTTCCGATGCGGGCAGTACGGCTGCCGGCGGCGGTACGACGACGGCTTCGGGATCACAGCACGGCGGTCCGTATGCCGATGAAATCACCATCGATGTCTTCGATTCACAGGCAAACTTCCAGGGCGAGCAGTCCGGATGGTTTGCCAAGATCGTCAAGGACAAGTTCAATATGAAGCTCAACATCATTGCCCCGAACGTTGCCGGCGGCGGCGATACGCTGTACCAGACGCGTTCGGCGAACGGAAACCTGGGCGACCTCATCATCACGAATCTGGATTCCAACCGTCTGTCCGATATGGTCAGCGCCGGTCTGGTGCTGGATATGTCGGATTATATCGGCAGCTGCACGAATCTTCAGAAATACAAGGATGCCATTACCGGAGCCAGCGCTCTGGCCGGCAAGGACGGCATGTGGGCGGTGCCCAGCGAGGTTTCCACCCAGCCGGCTACGGAGCCCTGCGAGGCTACCGATCCTACTGATGCTCCTTCTCTTCGCTGGGATGTCTACGGGGCAGTCGGCTATCCGGAAATGAAAAATATGGATGACCTCCTGACCGTGCTCAAGCAGATGCAGGACAAAGCCGGAACGACAGCGGACGGAAAACAGTGCTATGCCTTATCCCTCTTCAAGGACTGGGACGGGGACATCATGCAGAATGCCGGTGCCCTGGCAGCCCTCTACGGCTATGAGCCGGTCGGCTTCGCCCTGGCAGACAGCTCCACAAAGGATGTACAGAGCGTCATCGACAGCGACGGCATTTATGTGAAGGCTCTGAAGTTTCTCTTTGATGCCAACCAGGCAGGCCTGGTCGATCCGGAGTCCACGACTCAGAACTTCGATACCCTGAATGCGAAATTTACGAGCGGACAGATTCTGTATTCCTTCTGGCCGTGGCTGGGAGCAGGTTATTACAATTCGACGGATAATACGGCAGCAGGCAAGGGCTTTGAGACAGCAGTCATCGATGATATGAAGTGCCTTTCCTACGGTTCCTATACTCTTGGGAAAATGGGGAACGGCATGATGATCGGTTCACAGGCCAAGGATCCGCAGCGTATCGCTGACTTCATCGACTGGCTGTATTCACCGGAAGGCGTGGAGGATTCCTGCGCACAGACCGGTTCCAGCTGCGGTCCGGAAGGCATGACATGGACGAACGAAAGCGGCACACCGAAGCTGACAGATTTCGGCGTTGAAGCATTTGTCAAGATGACGGACGGCCTGCAGGTTCCCTCTGACTGGGGTTCGGGTACATGGAAAGACGGTGTTTCCGCTCTGAACTATAAGGCTCTCGGACTGGTCGACTGCGATCCGGATACGGGCATCTGCTACAACTATTCACGGTGGGATGATTACCAGAAGCAGACGGCGACGAAGCTTTCCGAAGACTGGTCCTCCCATTATGACAATGCAAAGACGGCTATCGAATACCTTAACGGCAAAAAGATGCTGACAGTCGTTCCGGGAAGCAATTACGCCATTCCGGAATATGAAACCGAAATCAGCACGATCAAGGAACAGTGCAAGCAGATCATTGTCCAGGATTCCTGGCAGATGGTATTTGCGGCAAGCGAAGATGAATTCAATGCCGATCTCAAGGATATGCAGGACACGGTCAACGGACTTGGCTATGACCAGGTGCTTGCGGTCGACAAGCAGAACTGCCAGGATAAGTTCGCCTCCTACGCCAGCACGAAATAGTGGAGTATATGAAGAAAATAAACAAGATCCTTTACGGCGGGGATTATAACCCCGAGCAGTGGCCGGAAGAAATCTGGCCGGATGACATGAAGCTGCTGAAAAATGCAGGCATCGATACGGTAACGCTGAATGTGTTCTCCTGGGCTGAGATCCAGCCCTCGGAGGACAGGTACGATTTCAGCCGGCTGGACAGGATAATGGAGATGGTTCGAAAGAACCATCTCCATGTTATCATGGCGACTTCGACCGCAGTCCATCCGGCCTGGATGGCTGAAAAATATCCGGACGTCCTGCGCACGGATTTCCGGGGAATCGGAAGAAGATACGGGCAGCGGCATAATTCCTGTCCGAACAGCACGAATTACCGGAGGCTTTCGGCCGCTCTGGCCGGTACCCTGGCGCGCCGCTACCGCACTTTTGAGAACATCGAAGCATGGCATGTGTCCAACGAGTACGGCGGCGAATGTTTCTGCGACAGCTGCGCCGCGGCATTCCGGCTGTGGCTCAGGGAAAAATACGGGACGCTCAAGGCTCTGAACGAGGCCTGGTACACCGCCTTCTGGAGTCATACGTTTTGTGACTGGGATGAAATCACCGTGCCGGATTTGCGGAGCGAGTGCGATGATGAGCGACATTCGAGGTATCCGGTCATTTCTCTCGACTACCGGCGCTTCCAGTCGGATTCTCTGCTGGAATGCTTTAAGCTGGAGCGGGATGCCATCAAAAAAGAGATTCCGGATGCGCAGGTCACGACCAACCTGATGGGCTTTTTCAAGGGTCTGGATTATCAGAAATGGGCCCGGGAAATGGATTTCATTTCCTGGGATAATTATCCGACGAACTCGGATGCCTGGGCGGACATTGCCATGCCTCATGATCTGATGCGCGGCGTAAAGGGCGGACGTTCCTTTGCCCTGATGGAGCAGACGCCGGGAACGGCGGCCTGGCGGCCCTATAATGAACTGAAGCGGCCGGGCGTCATGCGTCTTTGGAGCTGGCAGGCTGTCGCTCACGGAGCCGATACGGTCATGTTCTTCCAGATGCGCAAAAGCCGGGGCGGATATGAACAGTTTCACGGAGCGGTCATCGATCATACGGGTACGGGAAATACCAGGGTCTACCGCGAGGTTGCGAAGCTGGGAAAAGAACTGGAAACACTCGGGGACGGAACGCTGGGGGCACGCACGCCGTCCGGTGTCGGAATTCTTTTTACCTGGGACAACTGGTGGGCCGTGGACTGGATGTCCGGTCCGTCGCAGGATTTTGAATACCTGACAGAAGTCCGGCGTTTTTACCGGGCGCTGCGGGAGCTGAACATCAATATGGATATCCTTTCGCCCGAGGATGATTTCTCACCCTACCGGGTCATCTTCGCGCCGGCCATGTTCATGGTGCGGACGGGAGAGGATGAGAAGATCCGCAGCTTCACGAAGAACGGGGGTACCTTCGTCACTTCCTTTATGAGCGGAATCGTCGATGAGAACGATCAGGTGACACTGGGAGGATATCCCGGAAAGCTGAGGGATATTCTGGGAATCTGGGTCGAGGAAAGCGACGGCCTTCTGCCGGGAATGCGGAATTCATTTTCCTATCACGGCAGGGAGTATCCGGCAGAGATTATCTGCGACCTGATTCATGCGGAACATGCACGGAGGCTGGATGATTCGGGATACGGCTCCGATTTCTATCAGGGCATGCCTGCCGTCACGAAGAATTCATTTGGAAACGGAAAGGCTTATTACGTAGGAACGGCTTCTTCCGATGAATTTTACAGGACGCTGTGCCGGGATATCTGCAGCGAAGCGGGAATCACGCCGGTGCTTGATGTGCCGGAGGGAGTCGAAGCCTGCAGCCGGGTTAATGACAAGGGCACCTGGTATTTCATCCTGAACCACAGCAGTGAGGAGCAGACGATTGAGATTCCCCGGGCTGCCTGGGATGCCCTGAAAAATGAGGAAAAAAAGCCGGGCAGTTATGTTCTTGAACCGAAGGATGTCCTGATCCTCAAAACAGTCTGAACGGCAGGGAACCGTATCAGGAAAAGAGTTCCGGAAAACCGCCGCGCGATGATGCATCAAGGATCCGTTTCAGGAAATGCTGCGGTTCCGGTATTCAGCAGGGCTCATGTTCATCTGCTTCTTGAATTTCTGATGGAAATAGTCCACGTTTTTATAGCCGACCTGAGAGGCGATTTCATAGACTTTGAGATTCGTTTCATCCAGCAGCTTAGTGGCCCGGCGTACGCGCAGCGTATCCAGGTAGGTATTGAAGCTGACGCCGGTCTTCTGGGCAAAAAGCTTTCCCAGGTAGGAACTGTTGTAGCCGAAGAGCGGAGCCATGGATTCCAGCTTCAGAGGCTGGCTGTAATTGTGGGCAATGTAGTAGACGATATCGTCAAAGACGCTGTCGCTGGAGTTGTTGCCGATGGTGCTGACGATCATTTCGAACTGTTCGGAAAAGAACAGCAGGATCTCGTAAAGATATTTTTTATTTTCAATGGTCTCGAGAATGTCCGCATTGGAGGCAAACGGAATCCGGATGCCTTTGTAGCGGGTAAGGATGGCCGACTTTATTTCCAGGAAAATATCGGCGAGGAAATATTTGATTTTCCGGATATCCTCTCCGCTGTTGTAAAGCATGGTGCGGAGGCTGTTCAGGGTTTCGGAAATCTCGCGGCGGTTATAGGACTGGATATAATTGACAAGCTGTTCGCTGTAGGACTGTCCGGTTCCGGAACTGAGTCCGGCTGACGAGGCCGAAGATTCCGGCAGCTGATCATAGGAAAGGACATGCTGGTTCTCATCGCAGAAGAAGCGGCGGCCGAGCAGTTCCGTGCAGGCATGGTAGGAATCACAGATCTTTTCCAGACCGGTCACGGAAGGTCCGTAGACCAGGAAAATGCCGTCCAGAGGCGAACCCTTCTGAGGCCCGTCTTCATAATACCGGAGAATGCGGCTGAAGCGTTCAAGCGCGGAAGTGCCCTTCAGCAGAAGGACATCATGGCCGTCGAGGACGATATGCTCGAACGCGTCCTCTTTCTCATTGCTTACGCGGAGCAGGTCAAGAAAACTGTAGGAATGGTACTGATCTGAAAACCATTCGCAGGCGGCGGCCTGGTAGACCGGGGCAAGGAGTCCCATTTCCGCATAGTTCAGCGCCGGATTGAAATTGCAGCCGGTCAGAAGGTCGGCAATCACGGAAGGCTTGGCCTTCTGACGGTACTGCTCAAGGGAACGTGTGGAATCTTTTCTTCCCAGAATCCTTCTTTTGATTTCCTTCAGGGCAAGCGCCAGTTCTTCTTCGTCGATCGGCTTCGTCAGATAGTAGGCGACACCGTTGCGGATGGCCGTCTGCGCATAGGAGAATTCGGAATACCCGCTGAGGATAATGAATTCCCCGCTGTAGCCTTCCTCCCGGGCCTTTTCAATCAGTTCGGTTCCGGAAAGTTTCGGCATCCGGATATCGATCAGCACCAGTTCAGGCTGCAGGCTCCGAATCTTCGAAAGGGCTTCTTCGCCGTCGCCTGCTTCGCCGCAGATGCAGAAGCCGGCTTCTTCCCAGTCAATGATGTATTTCAGTCCGTTCCGGACAATCTGTTCGTCATCCGCAAGCAGTACGTGAATCATGTTCTGTTCCATAAGTTCTCCTTCTGTTTCTTTCGTGTCTTGGACGGATGGGGAAGCGTGAGCGTGACGCAGGTTCCCATCCCCGGGCTGCTGTCGACGGTCATCGAGGACTTGATGCCGTAGCACAAGAGGATGCGCTGCCGGATATTGTATAAGGCAATGCTGGAATGCGGCACATCCGGTTCCGTGCCCGCATTGTCAATCCGGTTTCTTACGGCGGCAAGCTCTTCTTCCGTCATTCCGCGTCCGCTGTCACGGACGGACAGGTGCAGGAATGAATCATCGGAAGCAGCCTCTATTTTCAGAAAACCCTGCTTCGTATTGTCTTCGAGTCCGTGGACGACGGCATTTTCCACGATCGGCTGAAGGAGAAGCGGCAGGATCGGATAGGTCTCGGGGTGAATTTCGGGATCTATTTCAAAGGCGAAATTGATTCTGTCCCCGAAGCGGATCTGCTGGATCATGAGATATGTCTTTACATGGTCCAGTTCTTTTTCCAGGGTTGTCATATGTGTCCCGGTATTCTCAAGGACATAGTGCATGGATTTTCCCAGGAGCTTGATTGACTGCGCAACATCCTTGTTCTGGCTCATCAGTGCCTGCATGCGGATCGTTTCCAGGGTGTTGTACAGGAAATGAGGATTGATCTGCGCAGAGAGCATCTTGAATTCCATTTCCTGCTGCTTATTGATCAGCTCCTGACGTGCCAGTTTTTTCGAGAAGAATAAAATGACCGCTATGATGGTGGCAAGGGCAATGGCGATGATGACCAGATAGTTGTCCGTGATCTGGGCGATGCCGGAAAATGCCGACAGGTCGCAGGCCTCGATGATGAACTTGCTGTCCGAACGGTAGGGCAGAAGCGTGCGCAGGACGCTGAGGACAGGCACGCCGTCTGGCTTCGTGCGGCCGATGTATTCATTTTCACCGCTGTAGTCTTCGGGTAAAGAAAGTATTTCGCCTTTGGCTTCTGTACCGGAGGAATAGACGATCGTACCGTCTTCCAGGGTGATGTAAATCCGGTGGCTGTCTTCGCCGATACGGTTTTTCATGTTGTTGCTGTCGAGCCGGATTACCAGGTAAGCCGTATAGGCCGGAGAGACAATCGGAATCCGGCGGATCAGGGACAGCTGATTCTTATCCTGATTGATGGGGTTGGAGTTGGACAGCAGCAGCCATTCGCTCCAGGAATTATTTGTCAGCTTCCGGTACCATTCTTCATTTCTGTAATGACCGGAATCGTAAGTGATATAGGTATTGTCGGGAATGGCGGGATTGTCCGTATAGATATGGGCGGAGGAAATCGAAGCGTTGTTTTCCGCAAGATTGGCCAGAGAGGCGGAAATGTCCTGATAATAAAGCTGGTTCGTGCCGCTGCTCATGTCGGATGCGAAGAGATACATGCATTCGCTTCCGGATAAGGCGGAGTCGCTGATCGTATAGACGGAGGTCGTCAGGTCGAAGAGAATGGAACGGACGCGCTGCGCTGTCTGCTCCGTGAGCGATTGATGCTCCTCGGACATCTGTCCTGCGGCGGAATGGACGAAGAAGAAGCCCAGGATCAGGACAGGAGCCGCGGCGCATAAAAGAAACACCAGCAGGATGACCCGGCTGTTCTTGAAATACCCGAAAAATTTGCGGAGTTTTGTCTTCATAATTACAGGATACACCAACGGGGGTAAGAAAAATACGCTGATTTTTATAGAAAAAAGGTGGAATTATTTCAGTATCGCTTCCTGAGGATTGAGAATACACTGTAGGAAATTCGAAAGCTGCGGAGGAAGCAATATGAAATTCAGCAATGGCTGTTGGCTTCAGAAAGAAGGCTGTGCCTGCTTTGCACCGGCGGAGATCAGCTTTACCGAAAAAGAGGCGGACCGGATCAGGATCTATACACCCACCCATGCCATTATGCAGAAAGGGGATACGCTGGGCGGAGCGATGCTGACGATCGAAGTGAGCACGCCCGCCGAAGGCATCATTTCCCTGAAGGCATCCCATTATCTCGGCGTGAAGGATGACGGGCCCCGTTTTGAACTGAACACGGATCCGGAGGCGATGGCGGACATCAGGGAGAAACGGAAGAATATCACGGTGAAAAGCGGAGAGGCAGAACTTCGCGTCGATGGTTCGGCGATGGAATTCACCTTCTTTTATCAGGGCCGGAAGAAATGTTCATTTTCCGGAAAAGACCTTGCCTATATGAAAACGGATTACCGGGGAGACTGCTACGTCAGTTCGGAAGATACGGATGCCTATATGCGCCAGCGGCTCTCCATCGGTGTCGGGGAACAGATCTACGGACTGGGCGAGCATTTTACGCCGTTCGTGAAAAACGGACAGAGCATCGACATCTGGAATGAAGACGGCGGAACGTCCACGGATCAGAGCTACAAGAATATCCCGTTCTATATTTCCAGCTGTTCCTACGGCATCCTGGTCAATCATACCGGGAAGGTTTCCTATGAAATCGGAACCGATGCAGTCGACAAGGTCCAGTTTTCCGTCCCCGGTGAGTCGCTGGAATATTTCTTCATCGGCGGCTCCGACATGAAGGATGTGCTGCGGCATTATACGCAGCTGACGGGACGGGCACCCCTGCCGGCGCCCTGGACTTTCGGGCTGTGGCTGTCCACTTCGTTTACGACGAAATACGATGAGAAAACCGTCATGAGCTTCATCGACGGCATGGAGCAGAGAAAGATCCCTTTAAGCGTCTTCCATTTTGATTCCTTCTGGATGAAGGGATTTCACTGGTGCGATTTTACATGGGACGCCGGCATCTTTCCCAATCCTGCCGGAATGCTGGAAAGAATCCATCAGAAAGGCCTGCGCATCTGCGTATGGATCAATCCCTATATTGCCCAGGCTTCTTCCCTTTTTCAGGAAGGCATGGAGAAGGGATATTTCCTGAAAAGGAAGGACGGCTCCGTCTGGCAGTGGGATATGTGGCAGCCGGGCATGGCCATTGTCGACTTCACGAATCCGGACGCAGCCGCCTGGTATCAGGAGAAGCTTTCGGGGCTCATCGATCTGGGAGTCGACTGCTTCAAAACGGATTTCGGTGAACGGATTCCCACGGACTGCGTTTATTTCAGCGGGGCGGATCCTGTCAGGATGCACAATTACTATACCTATCTTTACAACAAATGCGTGTATGAACTTCTGGCCCGCAGGAAAGGGGCCAAAGATGCCGTTCTGTTTGCACGTTCAGCTTCCGTGGGCGGGCAGAAGTTTCCGGTCCACTGAGGCGGGGACTGCTGGTCAACCTATACGGCCATGGAGCAGAGCCTGCGGGGCGGCCTTTCCCTCCTGATGTCCGGCTTCAGCTTCTGGAGCCATGATATCGGCGGTTTTGAAAAAACCTCTACGCCGGATGTCTATAAGAGATGGTGTGCCTTCGGTCTGCTTTCTTCCCACAGCCGTCTGCACGGCAGCACTTCCTACCGCGTGCCGTGGGCCTATGACGAGGAGGCTGTCGATGTCCTACGCTTTTTCACCCGCCTCAAGGCGTCCCTGATGCCGTACCTTTATGCGGCGGCGGAAGAGGCGCACACCGATGGAGTCCCGATGATGCGGAGCATGGTGATGGAATTCCCGGAAGACCGCACCTGCGCTTATCTTGACCGGCAGTACATGCTCGGAAGCAGCCTTCTGACCGCACCTGTCATGAACGAAGAGGGCATCGCCGAGTACTATCTTCCCGAAGGCATCTGGACGAGCTATTTCACCGGCGAGGAAAAAGAAGGCGGAAAATGGTTCAGGGAAAAGCTCGGGTACTGCGAACTCCCTCTCTGGGTGAAGCAGGGCTCCGTCATTTCTGAAGGCGCGCATGATGACGGACCGGAATATGACTATGCCGAAAACGTCACTCTGAAGATATACCGTCCGGCGGACGGTATGAAGAAAAGCATTATCATCACCGGACCGGACGGAACGGAAGAGGAGCGGTTTGAAATTGAAAGAAAGGCTGACCTCATTTCCATTGCAGCACAGGGAAGGCATCCCTATCAGGTGAAGCTCATGAACTGCAGGAATGCAGGGGCAGAAACAAAGGCTGTAAAGACTGTTCCTCAGAAAGACGGAACACTGTTTACAGGATGCCGCGGGAAAGTCATACTTACAGTCGGAGCCGTGAAAAATGAATAGAGAATACAGTGAAGAAACGGAGAGCATCCTGAGAAGCCTTACGCTGGAAGAAAAGATACGCATGATTCACGGATGCGGTCTTTTCCGCACGGGGGAAATCATAAGCAAAGGCATTCCCGCACTGGTTTTCTCCGACGGACCGATGGGCGTGCGCCAGGAATTCCCGGATGACAGCTGGACGCCGATCGGAAATTCCGATGATTACGTCAGTTACTGTCCGAGCAATACAGCCATTGCCGCATCCTGGAATCCGCAGATTGCCGAAACCTGCGGTGAGGTACTGGGTGAAGAGGCAAGGGCCCGGGGAAAGGATGTCATTCTTGCCCCCGGAGTCAATATCCAGAGGACGCCGCTGTGCGGCCGGAATTTTGAATACATGGGAGAAGACCCCTGCCTTGCCTCGGCGATGGCTGTGCCGCTGATCCGGGGAATCCAGAAATCGGATGTCGCGGCCTGCGTCAAGCATTTTGCGCTGAACAGTCAGGAAACCGAACGGCTCTGGGTCAATGTCGAAGCGGACGAGCGTTCGCTTCGTGAAATCTATCTTCCCGCTTTCAGGGCGTCCATTAAAGAAGGCGGGGCCGAATGCATCATGGGCGCCTATAATCTTTTCCGGGGAAAGCACTGCTGTGAGAATAAAGAACTGAATGACCGCATTCTCCGGAGGGAGTGGGGGTTTGACGGCGTCTATGTCTCTGACTGGGGAGCCGTTCATGATACGAAGGAAGCCGCCGAAACTTCACTGGATGTCGAGATGTCGGTCACGACGGATTTTGATCGATACTGCCTCGCGGAGCCGCTGCTGAAGGAAGTACGTGCAGGACGGATCAGCGAAGAATGCGTTGACGAAAAAATAAGGCACATACTGACACTGATGTTCCGTCTGAAGATGATCGGTTCAATTTGGCTGGAATCGGAAGGCGGGAGGTATGCCGCCGCCGTTCCCTGCAGGGACAGGAAGAGAGGTTCCTGCAATACGGAAGAGCATCGGACTGCCATCAGGAAGGCTTCGGAAGAATCCATCGTACTTCTTAAAAATGAAGACGGTCTTCTGCCTCTCAGCCCTGAGAAAATGAAGCGGATCCTTGTCATCGGGGATAATGCGGAGAGGCTTCATGCGGACGGCGGCGGTTCCGCCGAAATCAAGGCACTGTATGAAATCTCGCCGCTTATGGGCATTAAAAACAGGCTCGGAGGAAACTGTCTGGTCGAGTTTGCCAGGGGCTATGACTCGGATATGAAGAGCAGCAGCATCGTGAACTGGCAGGAAACATCCCTCGAAAACAGGAACTGGGAGAAGCCGTCTGAAGAGAAGGACGGTGAGGCAAAGCTGAGGGAGAAACAGAAGAGGCTGAAGCTTCGTATGGAGGCAGTCCTGAAAATCAGGGATGCGGATGCCGTAATTGTCATCGGCGGCCTGAACCATGATTTTGATGTCGAGGGAAAAGACCGCAGCGGTATGGAACTTCCCTATGAACAGGATCAGCTGATTGAGGATGTCCTGAAAGAACGCCCGGATGCCGTCATCGTCATGAAGGCAGGAAGCCCGGTTTCCATGGACTGCTGGAGCGGACGGGCAAAGGCAATCCTCTGGGACTGGTACGGGGGAATGGAAGACGGGAATGCGCTTGCGGAAATTCTCTTTGGAGATGTGAATCCTTCGGGGAGAATGCCGATGTCCATGCCCTTCCGGGCGGATCTTTGCCCGGCGCTTATCCTCGGTGATTATCCGGGGCGTCCGCTGAATGAAGAAGAGAAAAAAAGAATGAGCGCGCATCTGACGGAAACCTACCGGGAAGGAATCTTTGTCGGGTACCGTTATTATGAAAAATTCAGGATTCCGGTCCAGTTCTGTTTCGGCCACGGACTGTCCTATACGGAATTTACATATTCCGGACTTCGCATCCGGATGCCGAAGGACAGAAGCAGAGGTGTGTTTGTTTATGCGGATATAAGAAATACCGGTACTGTGACCGGAAAGGAAACCGTGCAGATCTATGTCGGGCGGAAAGAGAAGTCGGATGATTTTCCCGTGAAGGAACTGAAGGCATTCCGCAAGGCGGAGCTGCGTCCGGGAGAGACTTATACTGTCGCGGCCGAGCTTCCGATGTCTGCGTTCTCGTCCTGGCATACCGACAGGGATGACTTCGCTGTTGATGAAGGGCAGTACTGCATTTATGTGGGAAGTTCGCTTGAAGATATCCGTCTTACGGCAGAAGTCACTGTCGGCGGAGGATTCTGAATGGTATCGATACGGGATGTCGCTGCGCGCTGTCATGTTTCAACGGCGACTGTCAGCAAGGCGCTGAATAATCACCGGGACATTTCCGAGGCGACAAAAAGGATTGTCCGGCAGACTGCACGGGAGATGAAGTACTGCCCGAATACAGTGGCCAGAACCCTGAAAACAAAAAGAACATACAACATCGGCGTGCTGTTTCAGGATGAAGGCAGCAGCGGACTGATGCACGAATACTTCATGTCGGTACTTGAAGGCTTCAGAAAACGCGCCGAAGCCGGAGGCTATGATCTTACCTTTATCAATACGAGGACAGGCGTGACGGTTTCTTATGCAGATTACTGCCGCGCCAGGCAGCTGGAGGGAGCGGTCATTGCCTGCGTGGATCTCCGGAAAAAGCCGGCTGCTGATTTGCTGGATTCCGAAATCCCGGCCGTTACGATTGACCATGCAGACAGCCGCTGCATGGCGGTCCTTTCCGATAATGTCCGGGACATGGAGAAGCTAACGGATTATATCTGCAGGATGGGACACAAAAGGGTTGCCTATATTCACGGGCAGAGTTCCTTTCAGGTTGTACAGTCAAGGCTGGATGGATTCTTCAGAACGCTCGGAAGGTACGGCATTGCGCTTCCGGACGGATATCTGCAGGAAGGCGGCTTCATTGATGCGGAACTGGCGGCAGTGAAAACAAGAGAACTTTTGAGCATGAAAGACAGGCCGACGTGCATCCTGTTCCCGGATGATGCATCGCTGGTCGGCGGGCTCAGTGAAATCGAAAAAGAGGGGCTGAAGGTTCCGGAGGACATTTCTGTTGCCGGCTATGACGGCAGCACCATTTCCCGGATCCTGCAGCCGGAGATTACGACGATCCGGCAGGACTCACAGAAGATAGGAAGCATTGCGGCAGCCAGACTGATTGAGGCCATTGAACACCCGGCACAGCATCCTGCCGGAAGAGTATTGGTTGAAGGAGAATTGATAAAGGGAAAGTCGGTTGGTCAAGTAATGACAGAAAAATAAATTGTGTGCCGCTGCACCAAGTGAAATGATCGTCGGATGCATTTTCAGAACCGATTCCTTTTTTATGGGGGTTTGGGAGAAACAGAATACATCTTTTTTTGATTGATGCTATAATGTAAATGGATCAGCCGCTGTCTGCTGGTGAAACCACTGTTGATCGATGCGGGTTTTATGACAGAATGCCTGCGTAAAGAGACGGGGATGCGGAAGCACATGAGAAAACAAAAAATAATAAAATGTCTGATTACTTTTGTTTCTTTTCTGCTTGTTGATGTTTCCATGGTATTGCTGCCGGTATATGCGGATGCAAACAAAAGTCCGGAGACTGTTAAGGTAGGAGTGCTCAATAATTCGAGTTTAGCTTTCCGGGATGAAGAAGGAACATGGCGCGGCAGTGATATCGAGTGCATGCTGGACATAGCCCAGAAAGCCGGCTTCAATGTCGAATTTATTGATTCCAGCACAGATGCAGATCTGTTTGAGCATATTGATGATGGTACTTATGATATCCTGACCGATATGGCAAAGGGTGAAAGCTTCAGGGATGATTATCTTTTTACAGACGAAAGCATCAGCACGACAACCAGTACGCTTGCTGTCCGAAGCGATGACAGCAGATGGGATTATGGAAATATCGATCAGCTGAGTCAGATGAAAATCGGGGTCATCGGACTGTATGAAACCAACAAAGATTTCAGGACATGGTGCACAAAGCATGCCGTGACGCCGAAAATCACCGAATATCAGGATTTTGAAGAGATGACTGCCGCATTGGAGAATGGTGAGATTGACGGCGAACTGTATCTTGGTACGGATGTCGTCAATGATGCCGATAAGCTCCATACGATACTCAGGTTTCTTCCGGAAGACTGTTTCTTTATGTTCAGGAAGAGCGATGTCGAACTCAAGAATAAAGTTGATACTGCCCTGTCCCAGATTCTTTCAGGAAATGCAGACTATCTTGTCAATCTCAGAAATAAATATGAAACCCAGTTCAGCAGCAATGTCCTTCCTCTTTCATCTTCGGAAAAAACCTATATTTCAGAGCACCCAATCCTCAATGTCGCCGTTGTATCCGGGGATAGTCCGTATTATATGAGGGAACCGGACGGAACTGACAGCGGTATCATTCCGGATTATTACAAATTAATATCGAATTGGTCAGGCTTGCATTTTCAATACAAAATCTTTGCTTCTTCTGAAGAGGCGGTTGAAGCGGTTAAAAACGGAGATGCTGACGTCATCGGTCTTTTTACAAATGGGCTGATTTCGGCATACGGTAACGGCCTTTCCCAGACAGACAGCATCTCAACTGCAGGATGCATCCTGCTCACTGATTCAGGGATAGATCCCTCAGGAATCAAAAGCATCGCAGTGGTTGAATCGACAAAAGATTCCCTTCAGACCGCTGTCAGCAGGCTGTATCCGGACGCAGAAATCACAGGGTATAAAAATGCGGAAGAATGCTTCAGTGCAGTAAAGAGGAAAGAAACTGACGCGACTCTTTTAGGCGTTCCAAGTGCGGAATGGATCATCAATCAGACGAATTCAATCGCATACAGCATGATACCGGTTTCCGGAGCAACCTATGACAGCTGTGCCGCGGTAAAACTGGATAATCAGACGCTGTGTTCTATTATCAACAAGAGCATAGCAGCGACAAAGGGCAGCTTTACCGGAATCGTTACAAAAGATACACTTGCCCAAGGTGACTGGATGACAGTAATTTCGCGGATTCCTCCGGTCATCATCGTATTAACTGTTACCGTTCTGCTGGTTCTGGTCATCGGACTGTTCTGGGCAATGATCCTTCTCAGGCGCAGGCAGAAAGAACGTGCACTTGTCCTCAAGGCACAGTCGGAAGCGGAGCAGCAAAGGCTCATAGCGGAAGAGAAGAACACTTTCTTCTCGAATATTTCTCATGATATGCGGACACCGCTGAATGCCGTCATAGGTTTTGCCGAGCTGGGCGGGAATGAGAAAGATGATTCGAAGAAAAATGTGTATTTCGATAAAATCAAGTCGTCCGGAAAATTGCTGAATTCCCTGATTGATGATACACTTACCATTTCAAAAATCAACAGCGGGAAACTTAAGCTGAATCCGGAACCGACCAGGCCATCGGAATTATTTGAGACAATCCTTGATTCCATAGGCGAGGCTGCGGCAAAAAAGAACATTACTTTTTCTGTGGATGATTCGGGAAAAAAGGACAGAGTAGTCCTTGCAGACCGTTTGAATCTGCAGAAGATATGTCTGAATCTTCTTTCAAATGCGGTAAAGTATACGCCGGAAGGCGGATGTGTCAGCGTGCGGATATTCAATGATCCGAAAGACGGAGAAAACCCGGATTCCGTTTTTGAGGTAAGCGATAACGGCATAGGAATATCGAAAGATTTTCAGCCGCATATATTCGAGCCTTTTTCGCAGGAGAGGAGAAGCGGCTATGAATCTGTGGGAACAGGGCTCGGTCTTTCTATTGTTAAGCAACTGGTGGATTTGATGGGCGGAACGATAGAGGTGAAGAGTGAAAAAGATAAGGGATCGACTTTCACTGTGCGGCTGCATCTGAAGGAAGCGGACAGCCGTAACGCAGAAGAAAATAAAATGATACCGGTGAAAACCTATCATCTCAAAGGTAAAAAGGTTCTTCTTTGTGAGGACAATCTGCTCAACAGTGAAATAGCGGCAGCGCTTCTGAAAAGTGAAGGAATGGAGACTGTCCGGGCGGAAAACGGCAGTGAAGGTGTAAAGAAGTACAGGGACAGCGCAGAGCGGGAATATGATGCGGTCCTGATGGATATCCGGATGCCGGTCATGGATGGGTACGAAGCAGCACGACTGATCCGGTCGTCTGAACGAGACGATGCTGCAGCAATCCCGATTCTTGCCATGACAGCGGATGCGTTCCCTGAAGATATTCAGAAATGTCTGGATGCCGGCATGAATGGTCATATTGCAAAGCCAATTGATCCGCAGGCACTGTTCACTGAGCTGGAAAAAAAGATAAACCGGCAGGATTTTCATTTCTAACCAAGGCAGAATCCGGTTTTCCGATTCCACTATCAATATTTCGGTACATTTGTTAAAAATCTGCACTGAATTCAAACAAAGACATAATATGCAAATATAACAGCTGGGTTATATCGCCCTGCTGTTTTTTTGTTATATTCCAATCAGGAAGTAAGGAATAAATGCTGACAAATGGGATGTTTTCAATCCGGAACAGGAGAGAGAATCATGCAGAAGTGAAAATCGTTCCCCGAAAGCCAAATCCGGCATCGGAAGGAAAGAATGAACTGACGGTCATCGCGGACAACAGTGCCGTTCCCAATACAAGGCGGTATTCCGGAAGCGGAATCTGCAAGTAAGTGTACTTCCGATTTGATGACCAACAATATTTCCAGTTAACAAAGGTTAATTTTGTCTTGATTTCACAAAATCAAATCACTTCTTGAATATCCGTTGACAAAAGGACGGGGAAATAATATATATAGATATTTCACGAACCCTGATACCGGAAAGTCATGGTTTGACAGACGTGAATATCTTCTGGATATCGGAGTGGACGGATTCAAGACAGACGGCGGCGAGTTCATTTATTCGGATGATGTAATCCTGCATGACGGAACTTCGGGCATTCGTGAGAAGAACAGATACTGCCAGGATTACCTGAATGCGTATCATGATTTTATCGGAAAGGGCAGAGTCTTATTCAGCCGTGCGGGCTTTACCGGCACCCAGAAGACGCCGATTCATTGGGCAGGCGATCATCAGTCAACCAACGAGGAATTCAAGGCGGTGTTAAGTGCCGGGCTGTTTGCGTCTGTTTCAGGAGTTATCTTCTGGAGTTTTGATATCGGAGGATTTGCAGGTCCGCTTCCTTCCGATGACCTTTATCTGCGGTCCACCATGATGGCCTGCTTCAGTCCAGTCATGCAGTGGCATTCGGAACCGGACGGCGGGCAGTTCAGTAAGCTGATGCCGGGCGGTGAAGGAAACAATGAACGCAGTCCATGGAATATCTGCCTGAAATACGGAGAAGATTACCTGCATGAAATCAGATACTGGCATTGGCTTCGGATGAATCTTATGCCTTATATTTTCAGTACGGCCGGGGAATGCGTCAGAGAAAGCAGACCGATGATGAAACCGCTGGTCTTTGACTGGCAGGATGATGAGAAAGCAGTCCTGTGCGAAGACGAGTATCTGTTTGGGGACAGTCTGCTTGTTGCCCCATTGATGGAAGAAAAAGAAATGAGCAGAACGGTTTATCTTCCAAAGGGCAGATGGCACGGCTTTTTCTCGAAAAGGAGTTATGAAGGGCCTTGTACCATTGACTCCTGTGAGGAAAGGTTCCCCGTGTATATCAGGGATGGCTATGCAGTTTTACTGAAAAAAGAAACGGATATTGAATTAGGTTCTCCAATGGACTGTGCACGTGCCGGAGTTCATTTTATCCTGGCAGGGAAAAAGGGTCACAGTTCATTTGATGATAGCGGCAGACATTTTGAAATCAGCTGGGACGATTCCGGAGTCGTTACTGCTGAAGACAGGGAGGACGAAAGCTGGGAAATATATGATTAATAAAAATCAGTATTTGGATACTATATCAGGAGGAAAAAATGAGAAAGAACGTAGTTAGCAGGATTTTGGCATTAGGACTGACGGCAGTCATGACTGTTGGACTTGCAGCATGCGGAGGAGGTTCTTCTGCACAAAGTACAGCTGCACAAAGTACGGCAGCTGCCAGTACGGCGACCGTCAGCGAGGTTTCTCAGGCATCATCAGCAGCGGCTTCCGTGTCAGACAACTCTGCCGAATCCGCAGCGGACAGTACTTCATCTGAGCCGGTGGAGATCAGCTACTGCAATTTTAACGCTTCCGGCGGAAATGAAGAAACACTGAACAAGAAGTATGAGGCATTCCATAAAGAGAACCCGAATATTACCGTAAACATCGAGACAATCGGATATGATGATTATTTTACTCAGATGCAGACAAGAGTGGCTGGAGGAACCGCACCGGACTGCTATGAACTGAATATCGAGAATTTTGCGTCCTATTCAAATAAAGGCGTCCTTGCACCGATTACAGGGATTGATACCGCCAATATCAACGAGACAGCCTTAAAGGCATTCCAGGTAAAAGGCACGCAGTATGGACTTCCGGGAGATTTCTCCAATGTCGTACTGATCTACAATAAAGACCTTTTTGACAAAGAAGGCGTATCCTATCCGACAAACGACTGGACCTGGGATGATGCGATCGCTGCGGCAAAGAAAATCCGTGCATTGGGAGATGACTACTGGGGAATTTTCGCACCGACGACTTACAATGAATTTTTCAAGGAAGCTGCCCAGTACGGCGGAAGCCTTTTGAATGAGGACAAGACAGAATTTACGATCAATACGGATGCAAATAAGAAAGCAGCTGAAATGATGATCGGAAAAGTCACGGATTCTCATGTTCAGCCTTCAGAAACGGATCTTGCCGGCATGGGAGACTCGGACCTGTTCGAGAGCGGCCGTCTTGGCATGGTTGTGACAGGAATCTGGATGTTCTCCACATTCAAAGATGCCTGCAGTTTTCAGTGGGACTGCGCTGTAGAACCGGGCGGGACAGAAAAAGCAACTCATTTCTTCAGCAATGCCCTGGTCATTAACGCAAGCGCAGATGCCGATAAGCAGGCTGCAGCAGCAACATGGATCAACTGGCTTGCATCCAGCGATGAATCAGCCAAAATGCGCATTGAAGCATCGTGGAACCTTCCGGCAATCAATAACCAGGATATCCTTTCTGCATATCTTGAGCAGACACCGCCGGATAACCGCCAGGCGGTCTTCGATTCCCTGGACTATCTTGTGACACCGCCGATTATCGAGGATTACAGCCAGATGTCCGATATCATCAATGGAAAGCTGGGCGAAGCGGCAAGCGGAAAAATAACTCCTGATGAAGCACTGGAACAGGCCCAGAAGGAGTGCACGGAGAAAATCACCCTTAAATGATCCACGGAGAGAAGGGTACGGATTTCATCAGCTTCTGTGCCCTTTTCTTTAAAAAGGAAATTCCATGAGAACAAAAAAGAAAAATGAAAGAATCGGGGCAGCCTTATTCATGCTCCCCAGTTTTGCCGGCATGATCGTCTTCAGCCTGCTTCCGATATTGATTTCCATCGTGATCAGTCTGACAGACTGGAATGGCCTGGAGAAACTGGATTTCTCTGCAATTGCCGGCAGTTTCGTCGGTTTAAAGAATTATGCAGAGATCCTCGGCGGCGGTGAATTCTGGAGTGTTCTTGGCCATACGCTCTATTTCATCATTTTGTATATACCGCTGGTTTTCCTTGCTTCGCTGCTGATTGCGGAAATTCTCTTTAAGGCAAAAAAAGGAGCAGGAGCATTCAGGGTCATTTATTATATTCCCGTACTGATATCCTGGGTGGCTGCCAGTCTTATCTGGAAATGGGTACTGAGCCCGCAGTACGGCGTGGTGAATCAGATCTTTGCCGCGATCGGGATTGCGGGACCCAACTGGCTCACGGATGAGCTTTGGGCAATGCCGGCCATCGTTCTGGCTTCAGTCTGGAAAGATATGGGATTTTACGGACTTTTTCTCCTGTCCGGACTGAACGGGATCGACAACACCTACTATGAAGCGGCGCGTATCGATGGGGCGGGCAAAATGAAGCTTTTCTTTTCCATCACCCTGCCGCTGCTTTCACCGTCTCTGTTTTTCTGCCTGATCATGTCCCTGATCAATGCCTTCCAGCTGTTCCCGCAGGTTATGATCATGACGGGAGGAGGCCCGAACGGAGCTACGCAGGTAATGGTAGAGAGAATATATACCTATGGCTTCAGCTACTTTAAAATGGGCTATGCTTCCGCATATTCCTGGCTGCTGTTCATCCTGATCTTCATTCTGACACTTGTCCAGCTGAAAGGACAGAAAGCCTGGGTGCATTATGAATCGTAAGAAGACTGCCGGTGCAGTATTATTCTATTTGATTTCCGTCATCATTGCCATTATTGTGCTGATTCCTTTCTTCTGGATGATTTCCACATCCCTGAAAAGCAAAGGGGCAATCATGGCATTGCCGATACAATGGATACCGGAGCAGCCTACGCTGAAAGCGTATCAGCAGGTGTTCACGATGTTCCCGTTTCTTCGGGCAATTCTGAACAGCCTGTTTATTACCGTATGCTATACCGTAATAACGATCCTGTCTTCCTCCATGGCGACTTTTGCTTTTACGAAGATAAAATTTCCGTTCTCAAACGGACTATTTAAAGTATATCTGGCATCCATGATGATTCCGACGCAAGTGACGCTGATTCCTTTGTTTATCATCATGAATAAGCTGGGCCTCATCAATACCTATCCGAGCGTGATCCTGCCGTCGCTCTTTAAGGCTTTCGGCATTTTTATGCTTGTTCAGCAGATGCGTTCCGTACCGAATGATTATATGGAAGCGGCCCGCATTGACGGAGCCGGGCTTTTCAGAATCTACTGGAAAGTGATTCTTCCGCTTTGCCGTTCAGTCATAGCCACGCTCAGCATCACGACATTTATGGACAGCTGGAATGATTACCTATGGCCGCTGGTCATGCTGACGGATAAGAGTAAAATGACATTGACCCTTGCATTAAACAGCCTGAACGGTCAATATGGAACACAGTATAATGTCCTGATGGCAGGAAGCCTCCTGTCCATGCTGCCGATTATCCTGGTATATATCGGGGCGCAGCGCAGCTTTAAGCAGGGCATGCTGGAAGGCGGAGTGAAAGGATAAAATCATGATTGATAAATATATCTTCGGGAGTCCGGTACAAACTTATGCAGTGGAAGAAGAGCTTCCGGAAAGCGCAGCTGATCAGATGAAATACATAAGCCTGTCCTCCGACAGGCGTCACATTTCATACACTCTGGACGGCGATGACGTCGTCTATGGTCTCGGCGAACAGGTGCGGGGAATCAATAAGCGTGGATGGGTTTATGAAAGCAGCTGCACGGACGATCCGACGCATACGGAAGGAAAACACTCTCTTTATGGAGCGCACAACTTTATCGTGATTGACGGAAAGGAGCACTTCGGCTTATTCCTGGATACGCCCGGCGAAGTGCGGTTCGATATCGGCTATACGGAGCAGAATGCTCTGGAGATTTCTTTGAAAGAACCGGATTATTCTCTGTATCTGATCCGCGGCAGGAACGCTGCGGATATCGTCCATCAGTTCCGCGGAATGATCGGAAGAAGCTACATTCCGCCCAAGTGGGCATTTGGCTTCGGACAGAGCCGCTGGAGCTACATGAATGAAAATGAAGTGCGTGAAATCGCCGACCGGTACAGGGAGAAGCATATACCGCTCGACAGCATTTATCTGGATATTGACTATATGGAACGCTACAAGGACTTCACGGTCAATAAAGAAACTTTCCCGGAGTTTCAGAAGTTTGCAGAAGAAATGAAAAGCAGGCATATCCATCTTGTGCCGATCATTGATGCCGGCATCAAGAAAGAGGAAGGATATCCGGTCTATGAAGAGGGAAAGGAAAAGGGATACTTCTGCAAGGATTCGGTCGGAAATGATTTTATTGCCGCGGTATGGCCGGGGCAGGCAGTGTTTCCGGACTTTCTGCAGCCGGAAGTCAGAGAATGGTTCGGCGGCTTATATAAGACATTGATTGATAAGGGAATCGACGGCTTCTGGAATGATATGAACGAACCTGCCATTTTCTATTCTGAAAAGCGGCTGAAGAAGGTATTTGAAAAGATAGAGGACTATAAAGGCAGGAATCTGGATATTCAGTCGTTCTTCGAATTCAAGGATCTGATCGGGACAATCGACAATAATCCGGAGGATTATGCATCTTTCTATCATCTGGCGGACGGCAGGAAGATACGCCATGACAAAGTGCATAACCTCTATGGCTATAATATGACGAAAGCTGCCGCGGAACAGTTCAGGACTTTGGCTCCGTATAAGAGAATCCTTTTATTTTCACGGTCTTCCTATATCGGCATGCACCGCTATGGCGGAATCTGGACAGGAGATAACCGCTCCTGGTGGTCTCATCTTGAACTCAGCATCAAGCAGATGCCATCGCTGAACATGTGCGGATTCCTGTTCAGCGGATCTGATATCGGCGGATTCGGCGATGACTCGACGGCAGACCTGATGGTGAGATGGCTGGAGTTCGGGATCTTTACGCCGCTGATGCGGAACCATTCCGCTTCAGGGTCGAGAAAACAGGAGCTTACCAAGTTCCCGGAAATGACATCGGAGCTCTCGGATATTGTATCCCTGCGCTATATGCTGATGCCGTATCTGTACAGCGAATTCATGAAGGCAGCCCTGACGGATAACATGTATATCCGACCGCTGGCTTTTGACTATCAGGAGGATCAAAGGGCAAGAGGCGTGGAAGACCAGCTTCTGGTCGGAGAGAGCATCATGATTGCTCCGGTCTATCAGCAGAATGCCGTCGGAAGATATGTCTATATTCCGGAAGATATGAAGCTGTACCGTTTCCGCAGCGAAACGGATTTCGATACGGAGTACTGTCATCCGGGTGAATATTTCATCTCTGCAAAGCTGAATGAAGTCCTGATTTTTGTCCGGCCGGATAGAATTGTTCCTCTTGCGCGAGGGGCCGAATCTGTTGAAGAAATGCGTACGGATTGTATATGGATCATGGACAACCTGAAAAATAAGGCAGTGTATCAATGGTATGATGATAACGGTGAAAAACCGGTCAATGATCTGGAAAGCGGAATACGCATCATCGAAGAAGATCGGACCGGTAAAATGACACTTCAGGGGTATGAAGGCCGGATCATCAGGATCTGTGAATCTTTCTGACGCCTACATTCCGTACCAGCCGATTCCCTCAGCTCTCCAGCCGAGGCTGACCAGACTGTTGCTTTCACCGAGGCTGACAGTATAGTGATGATTGTTTGCAAAATTATTCGGATTATAGTCCCGGTACACAGGCGTGCTTCCGCCGGAATACCAGCCGATTTTTTCATCATTCCAGCCTTTGCTGATCAGCATGTCTCTTTCTGCAGCATTTAAGGTGTAATGATGCTCCCCGCCGATTGAATTATAGAGACGGTAGACCGGACTTCCGCTTCGCGGCGCATACCAGCCTGCACCTTCAAAATTCCAGCCGACAGAGACGAGAGAATCCTTTTCGGCTTTATTTGCGGTATAGAAATGCTCTCCGCTGTTCGGACTATAAAGCCGGTACATGATGTCGAAGCCGACGGCGGTTTTTACGGTAAACTGTTTCCCGAATGCTTCAGCGGTCAAAACGGCAACTCCGGCTGAAACACCCGTGATTCTGCCGTTTTCAGTCTCAGCGATTCCAGGGTTGTTTGAAACCCAGGTTACCGGGACACAGCCTGCATAAACAGCATTTTTATCGTATGCGGAATCCGCTTTGATTTTCAGACACGTAATATTTAGCAAAGGCATATCGATGCTGCTGCCGACATTGCTGATCTGAAGAAGATTGGCTGCGTCAGAAGCTTCAGCCGTATTCACCATACTGTTCAGGATGGGAACTGAAATATTCCGGGCGGAATCAGCCGCCGATGTTGCGCGGGTATTCGGTGCCGCTCTGTATCCGAATTCCTGCACCCATAACTTACAGCCTTCCATTATGACGCAGGCTTCTCCGTAAACATTAAAAGCACTGTTGAGCATATTCCTGCGATATCCCTGGCCGCCATATCCTTCATTGGTTTCCTTCCAGGCATCCATCACGGAGTCTACGGAAGTAAATCCGTAGGCGATGTTTTCGCCTGCAGTGCCGATATCAGAAGGGTAAGCAGTAAACAGTCGGTACCGTCCAGGCAGTCGTGACAGTAATTCATCGAGATTTCGGCTGCGCGCTGCATGGCAGCGGCTTCCAGATCATAATCATAAATCAGACCTTAAAGGTTTGAAGCCTGGATTTTATTTGAAGAAGAAGGATCCCAGTACCACGCTTCAATTCCCATACGGAAAGCATTGACCAGGGCGAGTCCCCTTCTGGCTTCTGACTGATTAAAGCCAAAAGAAAGTGTAATGGTTGTGGAAGGATTATCCGCGAGCACGGATGCAGGATTCAAAGTCAGCAGCATTGCCGCTGCCGCAAGTGCAGCAATAAACCTTTTCCAGAATTTCATGACAGCCTCCCTCAATTGATGCAGTTTTATAACTTTCTCATTGCAGCATAATTATCAGCAGGAGAGTTATCGAGAATTCAGTTTTGGTTCAGAATCTTCTTACTTTCACTGATGATGGATTCTGTAATAAGAATCTGCGGATGTATCGAGCTTTATGATGATAGTTATATAGAAAAGAATTGCGAGCAGATGCAGTTTTTTCCATGGACCGGCTCGGCCCGAAAGACCATCTTCTGCGCCTGAACGACGGCGCCGTTGGCTGGTCTTTTATTTATGGGCTCGTGAAGTAGAAATACTCTGAAGACAAGGGCCGTCACTCTTTCGATAGGTGGTCCTCTTTAAGAAACCGTTTATAGCATCTGCATGGATTCAAGAGCACGCTCCGGAAGTTACGCGATATCAAGGTCAACATGGCCTGCCGCTGGTTCCTGAAATCAGCAGGCAGGAATAATAGACTTCGAAATGAAAACTTCCTTTCGGAACAGTCTCTTGCTTTCTTAAATTATGTTGTTTATACTTAAAATAAATAAACACACAGTTAATTCTACAATATTCTTTTGTGCATCACTGCATTCAGCATAGAAACAGAAGAATAGCTAAAGCATGAAAACAGTTCATAGCGGACCTGGCGGAATGGGAATTGTCTGACAGCGGTGAAAATCTAATCTTCAGGAGATACGGTGAGAGAATGAAGCATCGTACTGAAATAGAAAAAGAGAAAATTCCGGGAAGCCGCCTGATTTATATCCTGGTCAATCTTATTCTTGCCATTGTCCTGATGCTGGGGGCGTTTGCTTTCGGACACTCCTATCGGCAGCTCAGGCTGTCCGTACAGGACGAACGGGCTGATTCCGTCAAGCAGCTTGCCTCTTTAATCACCGGCAAGGTTTCCGAACTGCGCAGTATCTATGTAGCAGAAGCAAAACAGCTGGCACTGACAATCAGTCACTCCGGTGCCGGGAGTCTTGCAGATATTTCTTATCTTTGCGATGACGGAAAAATGATGGCATTGGTCGGAGAAGACGGTAACTATACGGCTCTGGACGGCACTTCTCTGGTAATAAACGATCCTGAAATTCTGGCGAAGCTTCTTGCCGGGTCAGGTTCGGATACTTCTTTTGCCACTGTAGAAACAAAAGGCGATTACTGGCTTTTTTCTGCCCCGATGGAGAATATCCGCATTGGCGGCGTTTCCTATATCGGCGTAGTTCTCGCCGTCAGCGCCGAGACTTATGCCGACGCGGCAACAATAACGCTTTATGATCATCTCGGTGAAAGCCTTGTAGTGGCGGAAGACGGCACCATCAAACTGCGTCCGTCCGATTCTGCCGCCAAAACATCTTTCGGCGGTTACAATCTGCTGAAAATCCTGGAACGCAGCAGTATGACACAGGAACAGCAGGCTTCACTGAGAAATGCACTGGCCAATCTTCAGGAATATGATGTGACTTTTGAGCTTGACGACGTGACATGGATTATTCACAGCATTCCCTCTGACGGGGGACGTAATATCGTGGTAGCGGTGCCTGTTTCACTGACTGCCCAGAGTACTTACCGCGGCATGTCCGAATCGCTGATTTATGCTGCTTTTGTACTGGCCGTTCTTGCCGCCCTGTTCCTCTGCAATTTTGCCTTTGTGCTGCGGAAAAATCAGCAGATTCAGCTGGAAACCGCACGCGCAAAATCCAAGAGTGATTTCCTGGACAAGATGTCCCACGATATCCGCACTCCGCTCAATGCGATTGTCGGGATGCATGAACTGGCTCTTCAGTCCATAGACAATCAGGATGTCGTGCGTGACTGCCTGACTAAGGCAAAAAAATCCGATGAATATCTGGTTTCCGTCATCAATGACGTACTGGATATGAGCCGCATCGAGTCCGGACGGATGGTACTTGCAAGCCGCCGGTTCAGTCTGACGGACCTGCTGGAAAATGTGATACAGATTGAATCATCGGCGGCTGATGAAAAAGGACTGATACTGAAGCTGGAAACAGGTTCCCCGATAGAAACGGATTTCATCGGTGACGGGCAGAGACTTAGCCAGTGTCTGATGAATCTTGTAAATAATGCAGTGAAATTTACTCCCTCCGGCGGACATGTCACCGTATTCTGTACGGCGGATGCGGCTGCAGATGCAGGAAAACGTTCCTCTGTCAGCATCTCCGTAAAAGATGACGGCGTCGGGATGAGCGAGGAGTTCATGCAGAAGCTTTTCAAGCCTTTCGAACAGGAAAACAGTTCGATGGTCAGTACAACGGCCGGAAGCGGACTTGGCCTTTCAATCGTATATGAATTGGTGACACTGATGGGCGGAACGGTTATGGCTGTCAGTCAAAAGGGAAAGGGCAGTACCTTTACAATCAGGATTTCTCTGGAGACCGCAGAAAAGGCTGAAAAGGCTCCTGCGGTTTCTGATGCGGAACTTCGCGAAAAAATGCGGGGACGGCATGTTCTTCTGGTCGAAGACAATGCCATCAACCGCCAGATTCTGTCATTGCTTCTCAGGAACCTTGCTCTTTACGTGGAGGAAGCTGAAAACGGTAAAATTGCGATCGAGAAGTACATTTCCTCGGGTCCGGGAACCTATTCACTGATTTTTATGGATATCATGATGCCTGTCATGGGCGGACTCGAAGCGGCTGCTGCCATCCGGAAATCTGAACGTCCGGATGCTGAAACCGTTCCCATTATAGCACTGTCTGCCAATGCTTTTGAAGAAGATGCGAAGAAATCCATAGATGCCGGGATGCAGATGCATCTTGCCAAACCGGTGGATATTGAAGAACTGAAAAATGTTCTGGTGAAATATTTGGTCTGAGGGGGACTTGCCATGAAAAAATATGCTATTCCGGCGGCACTGTGTGCTGTCCTGATGACTTTATCGGCCTGCGGCGCTGTGAATTCTTATACGCCTTCCGATGATATCATCAGCTATACGCCCGTTGATTCTTCTAAAACCGTGATTACCGTAGGCAAATATGCCGTTGCCGATACGGACGGCCTGGAATCGCTTTTGGAAGCCAGGTTCCCCGGTGTCGATTTCGTTTTTACGGAACCGGATGCCGGTGACAATGACATTGCCTACATGAAGCTGATGTCCGATGGCGGCAAGCTGGAGGATATACAGTTCTGTGCGCATGTCATCGGGAATGATAATGACTTCCTGTATGATCTGTCCGGTGAGAATTTTACCGGGGCATTCAATCTTTCGTCCCTGGATTCCATGAGCGTGGACGGAAAACTCTATCAGGTTCCGGTTTCCAATACCGTTATGGGTATTTCCTACAACAAGTCGCTGTTTGAACGCAATGGCTGGACAGTTCCGGATGATCTGAATGAATTCTATGCACTTTGCGATACCATTCAGGCTGCCGGTATCCGTCCCTTTGTTCCCTGCCTGAAGTATTTTACCGTGGATGAGAGCGTGGCGTTCTGCTTAAGTTATGATGAAGTATTTTCAAGTGCCAAAAACCAGGTAGCCTACCATGACTTTTACAATGGAAACGGCTCCTGCAAAGGCCTTCTGGAGCCGTCTTTTCAGGCGGTTAAGAATCTGTATGACAAAGGTTATATCAATGAAGATGATTTCTCATCCAGTGTTACCGAGCTTCGTCAGGAGCTGTATGCCGGTAAGATCGCTATGCTGCCCAGCAATGTAAGCATCCTTGCCTTTGTCCGGGACGAGAAACCGGCTGATGAAATCGGTTTTATCGGCTACCCCACGAAAACGCCGGGACAGCGCTGGATGCAGATGGCTCCGGGAAACCTGCTGTCGGTCTCTGCCGTATCCATGGCGGACCCTGCGAAGAAAAAGATCATACTTGATGTGCTGGACTATCTGACGACCGATGAGGGACAGAATGCTTTGCTGAACTGTTTTCCCGGTGTAAGCAGTCTGAAAAAATATACGCAGGATGCAGATACGATTTCTGAGGAAGCCAGTGAATGCATCAGGAACGGCCGCATTTTCTTCGCTGATTACTATGCGTCCAATGCGTTTGTCCCTACCTGGAAGAAATATGTCTCAGGGCAGATGACGCTGGAGGACTTCATTGCAGCAAATGATGAAGCAAAACCGGCCGACTATCTGGGTGCACTGAACGAGGCGCCGATCGGCAGGGCAGAGGGCGACTTCACCGTTCTGGATACCAGTCTCTATATCGCCGATACCATGCGCGAAGCTGCCGGTTCAGACATCGCGCTTATCCTGAACAGCAGTTTTTACACCGGCAACCTGGCACGCATCTTCAAGGGCGATATCCTGCTGCCAAGCCGTTTTGTGCTGAAGGGAGTGGGATCAAAAGATTATCTGACAACATACGCTGTTACAGGTGCTAATCTTAAGAAACTCATGGAACATCCCATCATCAAAGATGAGGAAGTCAATGCCCTGTATGCCTGCTCAGGATTGAAAATTCAGTACGCTCCCTGGGCTCCTGCTGATGCCAACGTAAAGAAACTTACGCTGGCCGACGGTTCGCCGATTGATGATGGCGCGACATATAGCGTCGCCGCCTGGGCGGGTTCCATAGATGCGCGGTACATTTCCGCAACAATCAGGGAATTCCCGGAAGCCGGAATGAACAAAGATCTGATAACAGCAGCAATCAAAAAGGCAGGAACCATCGCGCCGGCACACGACGGACGTGTCACGCTGATCTGGAAATGATGAGAAATGAATGGTCTGTCCATTCGGAAGATCTGAAATAGCAAATATTTACGGAGTGTTTTGATTCATTGATACTTTGAGGGCTGTTCGGCAGATTGTCGGTCAGGAGAATGGATGAAAAGAAAGTCGCTGATAATCCGTAATATGCTTATCATCATGTCTATGATTTCCTATGTCCTTTTCTTTGCCTTTTCTCAGAGAGATAATTCCATTCAGATAGATAAAAATGCATTTTTAAATACAATGGAAGTCATGAAACAGGTCTCTTCCAATTATTTGTATTCCAATCAGAATATCTGCAATAACTGGGCTGCATATATTGACTCCGGTACATTTACCATGAAGGAGGCAATGACTCAGGTTTCCCGCATGAACTCCGATAATAAAAATTCCATCCAGTTTCTTTCAGCGGATACTTTGACAGGTATATCTTCAGCTTCAAAAATTACGGATAATAATGACTTTTCAGTTTCCTATGAAAGCGGGTATCAAACTCTTCCTGATGAGCTTCGCGGCTTTATTCAGCCGGCATCTGATGCTTCAAAACTTCATGTAACCAGGAGCTTTACGAATCCCGTCAATGGTGAATTTGTAGTTGCATTTGTCAGTCCGGTTTCATTGGCCGATGATTCCGGAAAAAACTTCCAGGGACTTCTCCTTTATTTGAAATCACTTGATCAGATTAAATCGAACTGGGTATTTCCGGTAGGTTATAAAAACGCAGAAATTGCCATGATGGATGAGGATGGTAATTATATTATTCGTTCAGATTCTATGAAAGGTGCCAATTTCTACGAATTTATCCGTTCCTACAATAGTCTTTCATATCCGGAAAGCGATGCAGTCCGTGATGCGGTAAATGAAAATACAGGCGGCGGTTTTGATTACCTTGATTCTGTCGGAAGAGAGACTTATTTCACCTATGTTCATATGCAGGAAGGCAGCTGGATCCTGATCGGCGCCATTCCGCTCGCCGATATGAATATTGCTGAATTTCCGTGGATGCTGGTCCTGGTACTCTTTGCCGGTTTCCTGATCCTGATTTTTATAAATGGAGCCAGTTTCATACGGCTCAACAGGAAGCTGGCCGTAAGTCTGAAAGACGCCGAGCAGGCAAGCAAGGCGAAAACTGACTTTCTGTCATCGATGTCCCATGATATACGCACACCGATGAATGCGATCGTCGGCATGACGGCTATTGCCAAGCGCAGCGTTGATGAACCGGAGGAGGTTATGAATTCCCTGAATAAGATTGATCTGGCAAGCAGGCATCTGCTTACACTGATTAATGATATTCTCGATATTTCCAGAGTGGAAAGCGGGAAGCTGCGTCTGAATCCGGAGAAATTCGCACTTCCGGAAGCAATGCAGAATCTTATCAGTATCATGTATCCGGATATCCGGGAGAAGAATCTTGTCTTTAACGTATACATAGAAAATATCATTGCGGAGAAGCTGATTGCCGATGAGCTGCGAATAAGCCAGATATGGATCAACATTCTGTCCAATGCCATAAAGTATACGGATGCAGGCGGAAAAGTATCTGTTCTCCTGCGTGAGGAAGCAGCAGAGGATAATAAAATCAGTCTCATCTATCAGGTATCGGATAATGGTATCGGTATGTCACAGGATTTCATTAATACGATATTTGATGTGTTTACACGCGCGACAGATTCCCGAATTAATGAAATACAGGGGACCGGTCTCGGCATGACCATTACAAAGCGTATGACGGATCTGATGGGCGGCAGCATCAAGGTAAAAAGCGAACTGGGAAAAGGCTCTGTCTTTACTGTGACAATTCCGCTTGAGCGTGCCAGAGAGGCTGAAGCTGATACAAAGCTTCCGCCGTTTTTGATTCTGGTTTCAGACAGCAATCCGACAATTCTGAATGAAACCGCAGCGGTGCTAAGAGAAATGGGGGCTGTGGCAGAAACAGCCGGTTCATTTAAAAATGTCATTTCCAAAATTCGGGAGAAACAGGAAACAGCATTGTCGTTCGATGCGATTATCGTAAATGAGAATCTCATTGATGGCCCGGATCTGAAAAATATCAGAATTCTGAGGGAAGCGGTGGGGAAAGAAGCAAAAATCCTGCTTGCCTCTTATGAGTATTCCAGCCTGTCTGATGAACAAATCGGGGCAGGTATTGACGGACGTGCTGTTATGCCGTTTTTTAAATCCGTACTTAAGAACGCCTTGAATTCGTTTGTCCAGGGGAAATCGGAAGACATGTCAAACTCCGTGAAAGAAATCTATTCCGGCATAAATATCCTCATTGCAGAGGACAATGACCTGAACTGGGAAATTATCAGCAGGCTGCTTTCATTCTACGGAATCAATTCCTTCCGTGCAAAAAACGGAAAGGAGTGCATGGATATGCTTGCTGAAGCCGATAAGGACCGGTATCTCCTGATCCTTATGGATATTCAGATGCCTGTGCTGAACGGATATGAGGCTGCAGAAAAAATCCGCGCTATGCAGGATACCGGCAAGGCATCAGTTCCGATCTTTGCCATGACCGCAGATGCATTTCAGGAGGATGTGGAAAGATGCAGAAAAGCAGGTATGAATGGACATATAGCAAAGCCTATCAATATCAATATGGTTCTGAAGGTCATAGATCAGTACAGATGGTAGGCAAAATTGAAGGAGGTTACTATGCCAGGTAAAGAACATTGGAAAGCCGCAGTCCGCATGATTGCATGTCTTTTGACGTCTGCGCTTATTATCGGAATATTAGCCGGCTGCAGTGCAACCGGTAAGATTGCTTCAGACAAAGAATCAGAAACTTTTATACCGGCCCTGGATACCGGCATCGAAGCAACCGTAGATATTGTCGGCCTGCTTGAAAATTTTGAGTCGCTGGAGTCTGTCATTAAAGATTTCAATAAGATCTATCCGAAGGCAGTTATCAATTATTCGAAAATGGATGATTATAAAAATACTCTTCCTGTCAAAGCACTCAGTGATAACCCGCCGGAAATCTTTATGTCCTATCGAGGCTATTTTATGGATAATCAGCAGATCGTGAATAATATGCTCGATATGTCTGATATGAAGCTGGATACTGGTATCTTTAGTGAAAAGGTTGCGGAGTCATGCATGTATGAAGGAAAAATGCTGCGTATTCCTTTGATGCTGAATTATCAGGGAATGGCAGTCAACACTTCATTGCTTGAAAAGGAAGGTCTCACAATCCCAACGACTTATCAGGAATTCACAAGTGTGTGTGATGCGCTGATCAGCAAGGGGTATATACCGATCCAGGGTTATCCGGAGATGGTTTATACAGATCTTTTATATAATGAATGGGGAATCCGTCTTGCACGCAGTAAGGATGGAGCGGCTATTCTGGATGCATTGAATAGGGGCAGCGAGGGATGCGGTGAGTATCTGAAATCCGATTTTGCCGTTCTTGATGATTACAGGCAGAAGGGTTATTATAACGATGCTGTTAATCAGACAATAGCCGACAACTATGACAAATCCATCCTGCATTTCTTTGAAGGGAATACTCCGTTTCTCGTCTGCAGCACGGAAACAATGAGCGGAATGAAAAAGAGGGAAACCAAATCGGAAGCATTTACTAAAAATCCATTTGCTTATGAATTCTGTATTCTTCCGGTAACAGATTACGGCAGAACGGCACTTGTATCCTTATGGGATACTTTTTCCATTCTAAAAAACAGTGATCAGACTGATCTTGCAAAGGAGTTTATAAGATTCCTCACATCTAAGAAAGAATTGAATCAAATGGCACAGATAAAAGGGCTTCCGACAGCCATTGACGGCGGAAATGATGATCAGCGATTTACAAGTTTAAGTTCGATTCCGGAAGAAGATAAAATGTATGTGAATGAAATCGGACTTTCCACTGCCGTTTCGAATGCTTATAAAAAATATGCATCTCTGGTAGCTGAGGAAAAATGCAGCGTGGATGAAGCTGTTTCAGGTTTTCCGCAGGAAATCAGAAATAGCAATTGATAACAAGGATTCACTGTCTGAGGAGGCGTGTCTGAAGTGGAGGGCTGCGGAGAAATGGAAATGACAGAAGAACAGCTGCGATATCTTGTGGAGAAAACACCCGGAAACAAAGCAATCTATCAGATTACAGGAGATCGTGTCGTCACGCTGTATGTGTCCCCTTCACTGGATTCTATTGTCGGAAGGGACAAGGATGGCTCCAGGAGCACGGAAGGACGTGATATTGCGGATATTGTCATGCCTGATGATCTGCCCGGTCTTATTGAGGCAATCAGGGAGTGCGTCCGTACCGGAAAGCAGATGAATCATGACTGGCGGATTCTCCATTCCGAGCAGGGGTTCCTTTGGGTTCACGGCCGTGCCTGCTGCTGCGGTGAACGGGACGGCTGTCCTGTGCTGTACGTCAGCTATGGGAACGGAATCGACGAAGCAGATATCTATAAAGACGTCGTTGACAATTCTGCGACAATGGCATATGTCTGCGACTGCAAAAGCCATGAGATCCTGTACGCGAACAAGGCGGCGCGGGAATATGCAGGCTATTCGGGGGAAAGCATTCTGTCCGGCCAAAAATGCTATGCTATGCTTCAGGGCAAGGATGTCCCGTGTGAAAAATGTTTTATGAAAGCAGTCAGGAGCGGTGAGATACTGAGCAGGGACCGGTTCAACACTATGCGCGGAACCTGGGAGCATCTTACAGGAAAATACATCCGCTGGTGCGGTCGGGATGCCTATATTCAGTATATTACCGATATTACTGAAATTGTTGAAGGCCAGAATAAGCTGAAGGAAATGGTGAACCTTCACAGTCTGCAGCTGAAAGCGACACAGATACTCAATGAGCAGGGTGATATCGATTACAGGATCAATACTGCTCTGAAGTTCATGCAGCAGTATTATGAGGCAGACCGCACGTATATTTTCATGATCGATGAAGGCGGAAAGACGATTACCAATACATATGAATGCTGCCGCGGCGGAATCGAACCTGAGATTCAGATCCTTCAGCACGGTGATATTCATTATATCGACCGCTGGCTGGAGACTTTTGAAAGGCATGAGGTTTTCATCCAAAGGGATATTGAGAAGATCCGCGAAAGCAATCCATATGAATATGGCATCCTGGTACAGCAGGGGATACATTCCTATATAGAAGCGCCGATTATTGTTAAAGGAGAAATGATCGGTTTCATCGGAGCGGACAATCCGCCTGATGAGAAATTCCAGTATTCCCCGGATCTTCTTCTTTCCTTTGCGTATTCCGTCGGCAGCGCCATTTCCAGGGATGTAAATGAGAAAAAGACACTGACGGATATGCAGCGATATATGTCAGCGGTGGAAGGTGCCGGTTTCCGTGTCTGGATCTACCACATCCGTGAGCACCGGGTCTGCGGCACCGGGAAAGGACCGTACCTTCCCGGTCTTGAGGAGGTTATGGAGGATATCCCCGGCTGCATGATTCCTCTCTGTGCTCCGGAAGACCGTGAAAAATTTTTGGATATGTATCGGAGGATGGAGCAGGGTGAAAGGGAAGTCAGTGCGGATGTATGGATCCGCACTGCACCGGAGATGCCCCTGCGCCTGCAGAGGATAATTTATTCAGTAGCAGACACGGACGGCGTAAGTCCGACACTGGCCTACGGCATTGGGTATGATATCACGGAGCAGGCGCAGCAGCGTGAACGGTTCCGGAAAATGACACAGGTCATGCTTTCAGCAAATCCGGGAGCCATTGGATCCTATCGTCTGAATCTTACGCAGAACAGCTTCCTCGGCGGAAATTCCTCTTCAGCCTTTGTAGAAAAGGCATTTACCGCTGATACGGCTGACGGATTTTTTAAAAAGGTTTCTTCATTGATGGTCAGCCCGGATAAACGGGAGGAATACCAGCGGGAATTCAACCGTAAAAATCTGATTCTGGCAGCACAGGAAGGCAAGACAATCCTGTCCACTGAGTATCAGAACATGGCGGAAAACAGTGAAGTGATATGGGTGCGGGCATTCTTCACCCTTCTGAAAAATCCGGATACGGGGGATACGGAATGCATTACCAATGCGTATGACATCACGAGGGAAGTTCTGAATAAAAGGATTTTTCATCTCATCAGCGACCTTGAATACGATTATGTAGCGCTGCTTCATGTAAGGACGGCAAAGTTTGAATTCCTGAATCTGAGCAGCCGCCTCCTTCCGAAATACCACATGTCCCTGAAAAACCCGGCCGGACTGTTTGATTATTCAGCAATCCGCCAGTTTGCGATATCTACCTTTATTGCGGAGGAAGACCGGAATCTATATCTGGAAAAAAGTACAATCGAGGCCATTACGGATGATCTCAACGCAAAACAGAGCTGCGAGATCACAGTCCGCGGTCATTACACAGGCCATCCGGATGAATTCATGTACCGCAAGATACAGCACTACTATCTGGATGAAAGCAGGGATACCGTGCTGCTGATTCAGCTGGACGTAACGGATATTGTCCTGCAGCAGCAGAAGCAGACAGAACTTGCTAAAAAGGAGACACAGCGCGTAGAGGACATCATCGACTCCGTTGGGACGGGCATCTGCGTTTTTCGCATGCCGGATGCAGATCACCTGCTGGGCGAATTCGTAAACCTGCAGATGTTCAGGATGCTTGGCCTTGTGCCGCCTGAAGGTCCGGAGGCACGTGCATCGATGCTGTGCGATCCTATGGTCAGTGCATACATGAAAAATGCTTTCCTTGCTGTCTGTCCTGAAGATTATGAAAGGGTGAAGAAAGCCTTCCATGACGGTTTTCATTCCAGCAGTTTTGATGTCGGAAGCTACCGGCTGATCAGGAAGGACGGAAGTACAATCTGGATCAGTCAGAACGCCATCCTGAGCGAGGTACGTCCGGACTGCCGGGTTTTCTATGCGAGCTATCATGTAGTGGAGCGCGAGGTGGAACTTCAGTCCAAACTTGAAAGCCAGCTGCAAAGCGAAAAACTCCTGCGAGTTCAGGCCAATGCCGCCAATGCCGCAAAGTCGGATTTCCTCTCCCGCATGAGCCACGATATCCGTACGCCGCTTAACGGCATCATCGGCATGACCTATCTGACCCGTCAGATGGAGCTTCCGGAGAAAGCACAGGAAAACCTTCAGAAGATTGATATTTCATCAAAATTCCTGCTTGGCCTGATCAACGACATCCTTGACATGTCCAAGGCGGAAAGCGGAAAGATTGAAATTCATCCGGAACCTTATCCGCCGGAGGAATTCTATTCCTATATGCAGTCCGTCATCATGCCGCTCGTGGAAGAAAAAGAACAGACCATCGACTGCCGGATGCGGATGCCGGAGGAGGTCGTGCCGATGCAGGACAAGCTCCGGATGAACCAGATTATCTTTAATATTCTGAGCAATGCAGTAAAATTCACACCGGAAGGCGGAAAAATCCGGTATACGGCCGTCGGGGAAATGAACCCGGACGGAAGCATGCATCAGCATATTGAAATCAGTGATAACGGCATCGGTATGAGTGAAGAATTCCAGCAGACCCTGTTCAATCCATTCACTCAGGAAAACCGGAATGACAATTCCGCACAGAGGGGAACCGGCCTGGGGATGGCGATCACGAAACAGCTCGTCGAGAGAATGGGCGGGAACATTCGCGTGGAAAGCAGTATAGGAAAAGGAACAACATTTTTCCTGGAGTTTCCTTCGGAAGCTGTATGCAGGATATGCACTCAAGACAGTTCCTCTTCCGAAAAAGAGGGACACGGCCATCAGGGGACGCTTACGGTGCTTGCAGGAAAGCATATCCTCCTGTGCGAAGATCATCCTCTCAATCAGGAAATCGCCAAGGCACTGCTGGCAGACCGGCAGGTTATCGTTTCAACGGCTGAAGACGGAAAAATAGCCGTTGAAAAATATCGTGATTCTCTGCCGAACTATTATGATGCCGTTCTGATGGACATCCGCATGCCGGTCATGGACGGCTATGAAGCAACAGAAAAGATCCGTGCTATGGGCCGTGAAGATGCCAGAACCGTACCGATTATCGCCATGACGGCAGACGCTTTTGCCGATGATGTGCAGAAGTGCTTTGATGCAGGCATGAACGGCCATATTGCCAAGCCGATCGATCCGGAGATTCTCTACAAAACATTATCGGAAATGCTTGTACAGTAAAACATCATTTATTTCATCGAAGAAATGACAGCATCTTCCAGGCTGCCGGTCACGGCTGCCGTGCCGCCGATGACGTAGACGGAATCCGCGTTTCCGATGAGGGATGACTGATCGTCATTCAGGACAGTACCATTTCCTTTGACTAATAATGTTGACCCGCCGGTCATGCCGGATAAAGGTGCACTGGTCAGGGCATCCGGATAGTTTTCGCCGGACGAGACCGTAAAGAGCGGGACGGTACCCGGGCAGAAAGCATTGATGACAGCCTTGGAAGTGGCATAGCGGTCTGCACCGGCAATCCGGCAGATGCTTATGCCGGCAAGCTGTTCTTCTGTTTTATCGGACACCGCAGCATTGCCTCCGATAATGCAAATGGATTCAAAACTCCGCGCCAGCTTCAGCGTATCAGCCGACAGCGTGCCGTCCTGCTGTGTCAGCAGAATCGGTGTTTTCTGCGAATAGGCATAGGAGGAAATGGAAAGGGCATCGGCAAAGTCTTTGCCGGAAGCAATAATGCAGACATCGGAAGAAACCGATGCCATGATTCTTTTTTCAATCTCCTCGGCCGTTTTGGTACGGTCAGCGCCGTATACGCGCTGAATTTTCTTTTCATCAATGCCGCTGCGGATCAGATCTGTCCGGACATTATCCGAAAGAGCAGATGTGCCGCCGATTATATAGACTTTCGAAGCTTTTAGAAACGAAATCAGTGATGCGGTCCGGGCGGTCAGCCGGTTCGGCTCCGTCAGCAGGACAGGACATCCGTACATGCCGGCCAGGGCAGATGCCGCAAGAGCATCCGGCCAGTTTTCCCCGGAAGCCAGGACGACGGTATCGCATCCGTCCGGGAAACCTTTTTTGACGTTTTCGGTCATCGTGTCGTAGCGGTCCGGTCCGTAAAGCCGCTCTTCAGCCAGACTTCCGATGACAAAAGTGCGGATGGAAGAGGAAGAGAACCCGGCCCGTTTCGCTGCGGCGCTGTAGCTTCCGTTCAGTTTCCCCATTTTTCCGGAATCATCCAGATACCAGGCTGTAATCTTGCTGCCGTCAGCTCCTGCAGAAAGGGTATAGGGAGTACTGACGGAAACGGTTCCGCTCCCGCAGGATAGAATCGCCGTATCGCCTGAAGACATGCTGAAGCGGATCAGCTTGCGCGTGCTGATAACGGAGATTGCTCCGACTGCCTGAGCATAGGATTTCTGCTGTACAGCTGAAAGAGCGGCTGCGCTGATTTCAGCAAAGGATACTTTCAGATCGTTTCCGCCGGCGATGGCATCCAGTGCCGGCTCATCAATCGTGACGGTTCCGTCGGACAGAAGGAGAGTCATCCCCAAAGGATTCCGTGAATTCTTCACGGAACTGATCAATGAGGAGGAAATGACAGCGGTTTCTGCCTGTACGGAGGTGAAATCGATTTTCACATTGCCGGTATCCTTAACGGATGACACAATAGCGGAAATCTGTTCAGAAGAGGGACTGACGGCTGTGACATGACCGGACTGAACCGCATCAAACTGCGTATTTCCGATGGAAGAGGAGGCCGGAACCGTAAAAGGCGCTGAAGCCCTGTTGGTGACGGTCATTGTCCCTTCTGAAGCCAGTGCACTGTCAAATTCATATCCTTCAGGAGCACTTGCCGTCCACCTGAACGGATTGGATTTTCCATCCGTGCTGTCATAAGACCCGACGGCTTCCCAGTGAACCGGAAGCAGCTGCGTATCACCGTTCTGATCCGTTCCGCACAGAGTTTCATCAAGAGTCTGAATGACATCGCCGGCTGTCCGGCAGAGTTCCCTGAGTTCGCGGTCAGCCGGCGGAGTCAGGGATACGATTTTTTCTTTGGATGTTTTCACCGTCAGCGGCTGTGAGACAGCGGAATCTTCATGATTCACGTCACCGGGGATAAAGGTGTATATTTTATATTCCGTGTAAGTTGAAAGGCCGGTAAAGGTTCCGGAATCCTGCCATCTTGCGGCTTCGTAAGGACCCTGGCACCGGTACTGCTGACCGCTGACAGCACGGACGGCAAGACTGTCGTATGACGAAGAGAGGAGCACAGGGGCAGAAGGGGTATTCTGCGCGGCTTTTTTGATTTCAAAAACGCTGGTTTCGCACCCGGCATACTGATCGTTTTCAAATTTGACCGTCAGGAAATAGAAACCGGCACCGGTCGGAGCCTGACCGGACTGGTAAGTGGACTGACCATGTACACCGTCATACTGCATGGTCAGCGGGCTGCACTGCGCAGTGACATCTTTTCCGCCTTCAGCCGTTATGACGGAAATGGAGCCGGTATAGCCGGCATGAGGATTTCCGTCATAAACAGCATCTTCATTTTCGTAACGGAAGATGACAGGCGTTTTTTTGCCGTAATTGGTAAACAGGACGGAAACATTGAAATCTTCGTAATTTGAAGAGGCGATTTTTACGGAGAAGGTATCTGTACGGGCTTCGGCGGAAGTACTATTCTTACTGGTATAATGCAGAAGCTTTCCGTTGGCAGAATCAGCCGAAACAGAATCCATAACCTGATTGGATGCTGTAAGTTCGACACCTGAAACGGAAGCATCGTCCGGAACTCCCGTTCCGTCAAAAATATCAGAAAGGGAAAGTGTGCCCGATGTGACGGAATCAGCCGGAATAATGACTGTCTTCGACAGGGCAAGCGGATATTTTGCCTTTCGGATCGTAAACGTGATGATGTTGGAAGAAATGGTTTCCGCGCCGGTTCCGTCATGGCCGGTCAGCCTGAAATGATAGGTTCCGGCCGGTGCTGTCGAAGTAAAAGTGACGGTACGGCTGTCATCATGATATTCCAGGTCGGATCCGGCTGCCTTTGTATCGGCTTTCCCGGTTTCCGTACACCACTGCGGAAGCGCGCCCGTCAGTGAATCACGGAAGTTCTGAAGCGTTACGGTAAAAGTCTTTGTATCATGATCCCCATAGACTTCGTCTGTTCCGTCTATGTTTGAAGCAGGCGACAGCTTGATGGATGGAGCTGCGGCCGGTACGGCAGGCTTATTGATGACCAGGATGGTGCCGGTTGTAACCAGACCGCTGGTGAAGGTATAACCGGCAGGAGCATCAGCGGACCAATGGAAGGAATTGGTTTTTCCGTCGGTACTGTCATAGCTGCCGATGACCGACCAGTGAACGGTCAGGCGCTGCGCATGTCCGTCTTCGTCTTTTCCGTCAATGGAAGATTCGAGCACTCCGATGACATCCGCTGCAGATTCACAGAAATCCTTCAGGGTCCGGTTTTCGGGAGGTACGAGGGATACGATCTCCTCATTTGCGGTTCTTACAGTCAGCGGTTCGGAGAGAAGAGAATCATTGTGGTTTGCGTCGCCCGGAAGATAGGTATAAATCTTATATTCCGTATCAGTGGAAAGCTGCGCGAAAGAACCGGAATCCTGCCAGTCGGTATTTCCGTCGGGACCCTGGCACATGTATTTCTGGCCGCTGACGGTACTGACCGAAATGGAGTCTCTTGAAAAAGACTGGAGAGCCGGTGCAGGCGGAGCTGCCTGGTCAGCTTTCTGAATCGTAAAAATATCGGTCTCGTTCCCGAGGTAGGTATTGTCTTCAAAACGGAAGGTCACAAAGTAATAACCCGCATCCACCGGCGCCCGATCTGTCAGAGGATAGATCGCTTTGCCGCTGATGCCGGTATACCGGATATCGAGTTGACTGCCTGTTCCGGTTACATCTGTTTTTGTATCGGCCGTAAGGACGCGGACGGAGCCTGTGTAGCCGGAGTGGGGGGTTCCGTCGTAGACGGCATCTTCCGGTATGAAATCAAATGTGACCGGAAGCTGGTCATGTGTCGTAAAAATGACGGAAGCGGAGAAATCCTCATAATCGGCAGACTGGATTTTTACAGAATAGGTGTCTGAAAGCGCGGCCGCGGATGAATTGCTGGTGTACTGAAGTCCGCTGCCGTCGGAAGAGACGGATACGGAACTCATGACATTCTGAGAATCTGTCCTTTCCGCCGAAACGGCGGATGCTCCTTCGGGAAGGTCATCGCTGCTGAAAATGTCAGCCAGGGAAAGGCTGCCGGTAACGGTACGGAGTGAGGGTATCGAAACCGTTTTTGCAACAGCAAGCGGATACACAGCTTTTGTTATTGTAAAGGAAACGACATTGGATGAAAGGATATCCGGACCGGACCCGTCACGGCCGGTCACTTTCAAATGGTAAATGCCGACAGAAGCGGTCGGTGTGAAGGTGACTGTATGGCTGCTTTCCTGATATTCCAGATTGCTGCCGGCTCCGGAAGAGGACGGTTCACCTGCTTCCGTGCACCACTGCGGGACTGCATCCGTCAGGCTACCGGTGAAACTCTGAAGGGTTACAGTGAAGGATTTCGGATCATCGGATCCATAGGCTTCGGAAGTATTATTTCCGTCTTCTGCAGGCATCAGTTTGATTGACGGGCTCATGCTGAGGCCGACTGTGAGAGCTTTTGTCTCCTTCGGCTGCACTTCGGACTCCATAAAAAACAGATTGGAAGCATCTTCAGAACTGTATGCGGCATGAATGGAATCGACCGGCGTGCTGTCATAAGCGCTGCTTCCCATCAGGGATGCTGAGGCTGCTACGGAACGCGTCGAATTATCGGAGATATCAGTAAGGGAGAGGGCACTGCTGTATCCGGCTGCATATAGCGAACCGCCCGTAAAAGAATGGAGTGTGCCGCCGAATGAACGGGATTCCGGATCTGTGCCGCGAATTTTTCCCGCCCGGATCGTCAGAGAGCCTCCGCTGATATCAATCAGGCCGAAACGGACTCCGGCTGACAGGGCGTAGGGCCCGCCTGCATACCCCGATGTCAGGCTGACAGCCCCATTGTTAACCTGTAAGGATCCGTATAAAGCAGAAGTGTAGGAACGCTCGCTTAACCAAATTTCAGCTGCATCTCCTGACTTCAGACTGACGGTCGGATGATTCTCTGCATCGCCGATACGGAGGGTCTCTCCGCTGAGGAAAACTGCATAGGAATGCAGCTCTTCAAAGAGCGGAATCCATTGACCGTAAGCTTTGATCGATTCGGCGGAAAGAGTCCCGCTGCCGAGGATGTTCAGGTCACCGGGACTGTAAATGGCATAGCTTCTTAAGTCAGTGGCGGATTCGCTGGAGAAAGTCCCCAGGCCTCCGATAATCGTGTTTTCCGTACCGTCGGCAATCCGCAGAGTCGATCCGGCCGGCAGCGAAAGAGCAGCGAAATCGACAGCTTTTCCGGATCTGGAGCCGGTGCTGCTGCAGTCAATATGGACACCGGAAAGCGTAAGCGTGTATTTCCGGGAAGAGAGGTCGTACTGCCAGAGCCAGCCCTGTGCTGCGGATTCTGCACTGACATAATTATAAACGTCTGAGGTTCCGGAAGCAGTCCATCCTTTCGCGGAATTAAAGAGAGTTTCGGTCAGGTTCAGCGGGGACAGACGTACGGATGAATCGGCATGTACAGTCAGGGTCGTTCCCGGCAAAGACAGGATCATGCAGACTGCAAGAAGGATGGACAGGGATCGGTTTCGGATGGTTGCTTTCATTTTCGCCTCCTGATCTGCTGCAGGGCATAGCCGCATGTTCATATTATATGAACGCTTAAAAAATTATAGCACTTTGGAATGCACGTGTGAATCTTGAATGCGTTCCATCAGATCAGACAGATATTCCCAGCGGTCTATTTTTTCGCTGAGATTTTGGTTCAGCTTTTCCTGTTCGGCTGCAAGTTCCGTAAGCTTTTCATAGTCGGAGCTGTTCTCCGATGTCTCTTTCTCGATCTCTTTAAGCCTTCTTTCCAGACCGTCGATTTCCGATTCGATGTTTTCCCAGTCCTGCTGTTCTTTATACGTGAACTTCAGCTTCCGCGGATGGCCTTCGGCTTTTTCTGCACGCGTGCCTTTTGCATTTTCGGAAGCCCTGACGGGATGTTCCGGCTCTTCCGGATGGCGCCGCAGAACTTCAACCTGATAGTCTGTGAAGCCGCCCTCATACTGGGAAATGAGACCGTTCCCCTCAAAAGCAAAAATCCGGTTCACGACACGGTCGAGAAAATAGCGGTCGTGGGAGACGGCGACGACGATACCGCTGAAATGATCCAGATAATCTTCCAGGATTGTCATAGTCCGGATGTCGAGGTCGTTGGTCGGCTCGTCGAGCAGCAGGACATTGGGGTTGGACATCAGAATCCTCAGCAGGTAAAGCCTGCGCTTTTCTCCGCCGGAAAGATTGCTGACCGGCATGAACTGCTGCGACGGGGGAAAAAGGAAACGTTCGAGCATTGCGCCGGCGCTGATCAGTCCGTCCGAAGTGCGCAGGTATTCGGCGATGGAGCGGACGGAGTCTATCACACGTTCGTCTTCTTTCAGTTTTTCATTTTCCTGAGAGAAATAGCCGATGCGGACGGTCTGCCCCACGGTAATGGTTCCGCTGTCCGGTTTCTCCCAGCCGGCAATCAGCTTCATCAGGGTTGTTTTCCCGGCACCGTTCGGACCGATGATTCCGATACGGTCGTTGCGCAGGAAAAAATAGGTGAAGTCCCGGATCAGGGGTTCATTTTCACGGTAAGCCTTGCTGAGATTTTCGATTTCGATGGTCGTCCGGCCCAGACGTGCGGAAACAGAAGAAAGGACGAGTTCCTGTTCCTCTTCCGGACCATGCAGGGAGGAGAGCTTTTCATAACGCTGAATCCTGCCCTTCTGTTTGGTCGTGCGCGCCCGGGCACCGCGGCGGATCCACTGGAGTTCCTTGCGGAGGATATTCTGCCGGGTGGCTTCCTGAGCCTTCAGGATGTCCATGCGTTCAGCCTTCAGTTCCAGATAGCCTTCATAATTGGCCTTGTAGCTGTAGATCTTTCCTCCGTCCACTTCCGCAATCCGGTTGCAGACCTGATCCAGAAAGTAGCGGTCATGGGTAACCATGAGGAGCGTGCCGCGGAAAGACTTCAGATAATCCTCCAGCCATTCTGACATTTCTCCGTCCAGATGGTTTGTCGGTTCGTCAAGAATCAGCAGGTCCGCTGTTGAAAGGAGACAGCTGACCAGGGCAGCCCTTTTTTTCTGTCCGCCGGAGAGAGTTTTTGTTTTCTGCGTGAGATTGTAAATGCCGAGCCGGTTCAGCAGTTTCCTGGCCTCTGTTTCCATTTCGGAAATGTGAGGATGTCCTTCATTTTCCTGCAGAATAGCTTCCAGCAGCCCGGATTCCGGATTGAATTCAGGATTCTGGGGAAGAAAGCGGATTTCAAGGTTCCGTCTCCGTACGGCGTTTCCGGTGTCCGGTTCTTCCAGTCCGGCGGCAATTTTCAGAAGCGTCGACTTCCCGGTTCCGTTGATGCCGATGACAGCAACTTTCTCGCCTTCAAGAAGAGAAAAATCCGTATCGTTAAACAGCATCCGCTCCGTGTAGGTTTTGCTGAAGTGTTCTATTGAAAGAAGTGTATTTGGCATGATCCTCACCGATTCTGTAAAAGGCCTGCTGCAGCCGGACGGAAAATACCGGTGGGGCAGACTGTTTTTATTTATTATAATGCATCGGAAGAATCTGTCAAAACAGCAGGGAGGAATCCGCCGGAAACCGGAAAATCTCATTCAGAAGAACTTGCGCACCTCCATGTCTCTGGGGTAAGATAGAAGCTAAAAGAATACGTTTACGAATCAATGATCAAGAGGGGAACAGCGGATGCAGGATTGTTCAAATGACGCGGCAATGGAACTGGATGCCTTGAATGAAATTCCTTCCGGCGTCGGTATTTTTGATGTCAGGGACTCCGTGATTGAGATGAAATTTCTCAATGACGGCTTTTATCGGATGATCGGTGCTCGGCGTGAAGACCGTACCCGCTTTTTCAGCAAGGGCACCATCAATTCAGTTCACCCGGATGACCGCTCCGGAATGCTGAAAGAAGTAAGGGATTCCATTGCGGAGAAGCGGCGGTTTGAATACCGTTTCCGCAATCTGAACGGAGCCGGGGAATACATGTGGATCGGCATCCGGGCCAGGCACCGGAAACTGGACAAATCAACGGAGCGTTTCTTTGCGTCTTATTACAACGTTGACAAGTACGTCAGCGAAGCCAGCAGGCTGGAAGCATACAGCAGCAATCTGGACGATATCCTCGGGAATATCCCCGGAGGAGTTGCCGTGTTTTCGCAGGACAGCGGGGAAGTCCGCATCGAATATGCCAATGCCGGTTTTTACAGGCTGCATCACGGCAGCAGGGAATACTGGAGCACCAAGAGTCAAAATCCGGTGGAATGGCTCCTGCCGGAAGACAGGGAAATCTTCTGGAATCAGTTCCGGGAGGTCAGCGAAGGACGTCAGAAAATGGGGGATGCTTCCTACCGGGTTACCGGCGAAGACGGCTGCATCCATTGGGTCAACAACCAGTTCTGTTTTGCTTATGTGAGGAATGGACAATCATTTTTCTACGCCTCTTTCACCGATCTGGACGAGCTGAAGAAAGCGGAACAGGCCCATAATGAAGCAAGAAGAATGTATGAAGCGGCAGTTGAAGACACCAATCTTGTCGTCTGGGAATACGATATTCTGAACCGCCGGATCATAATGGCCGAGAACGAATTCACCCGGTATGACTACCGGAAATTCGGCCTGCCGAAGATCACGGAAAATGCACCGGATTCACTGGTGCCCTACATAGACGATTCCAGCACCGGCGTTTTTCTGGAAATGTACCGGAAAGTCGAAGAAGGGGAGCCGAGCGCATCCTGCGAAGTATGGTACAAGCTGAAGCCGGGCACGGAACCGCGCTGCGAGCGCATTTCCTATACGACGGTTTTTGATGATGCCGGAAAACCGGTCAAGGCTTACGGAATCGGACGGAACATCACGAGACGTAAAATGGAACAGGCGGAATACGACCGTCTGCGGGCACAGCTCACCGGGAATCTGACGGATGTCCTTGGAAGCTTCCAGCTCAATCTTTCCAAAAATCATTATATCAGCGGATACAGTCCCTATCCGGAAATCGTAAAATCGCTGCAGAGGGAAACGGCGGATGAACATTTTGCGGCGACAGCAGAAACCATTATAGATCAGCGAATCCGGGATTATGTCCTGAAGGAATACCGCTGTGCTTATCTGACAGAGCTTTTCCGGAACGGAAAACAGCAGATGGAATTGACTTATCCGCTCAGAAGCATCAAGGGCGGAGTGATCTGGATCCATTCGATACTGCATATGATGCAGAATCCAAGCACGGGAGATGTCGAGGGAATCACTTATTCAAAAGACTGCACGGAGCAGAAGAGAACCAGCGAAATCGTGAGCAGGCTGTCAAGCACCGGATGCGATTATATCGGCGTGCTGGATGTTGCCGGAGATTCGTTCGGGATGCATACCGTGAACTGGAACTGCACGGCGCTTCCGGCCGGGAAGAAAGCGCCCTATGAAACTCTCCGTAAAAAGCTTTCGGACAGATTTATTTCTTCGGAAAAACGCGGAGCCTTTCTGGATGCCAGCCGCCTGGATGCGCTGGAGGAAGGACTGAAGGAGAAGACTCAGTATGTGATTGCCTACGATTATCTGGATTCAGAAGCTGATGGGCTGCTGCTGAAAAAACAGATTGTCTTCAGCTGGCTGGATGAAAACAAAAGTGAGATCCTCTGTGTTCAGCAGGATGTCACGGAAGCCTACCGGAAGGAACAGGAACAGATTCTGGCACTGGAAAAGGCGAAGAATGAAGCAGATGCGGCGAATGATGCGAAATCGGCATTTTTATCCGGAATGAGCCATGACCTGCGAACGCCTCTGAACGGAGTCCTCAGTTTTACTTCTTTTGCCCTGCAGGAAAAAGACCCGGAAAAGAAGCAGGATTATCTTCGCAAAATCGATACTTCAGGGAAACTGCTGCGGGATCTGATCAACGATACGCTGGAACTTTCGCGCATCGAGAGCGGGAAATTCAGGCTTGACACGGAGGCAGTCATGCCTCATGACTTGATTCCGGCTGTCACGACAGCCCTGAAGCCGACTGCCGAACTGAAGCACATCCGGTTTGAAACTGATTTTGAAACAGATCCTTCCGTACCGCTCTGGTGCGACCGGATGAAGATTCAGAAGATTGCGCTGAATCTGATCTCAAACGCCATCAAGTATACGCCGGAAGGCGGGAGCGTGAAAGTCGGCGTAAAATCAGAAACAGCAGACGACGGGTTCATTTCCTATATCCTGACAGTGGAAGACACGGGAATCGGGATGAGCAGGGAATTCATGGACAGAATGTATGAGCCGTTTGCACAGGAGAAGCGGTCCGATTCCGTCCGGGAAATCGGGACGGGACTGGGTCTTTCAATTGTCAAGCGTTATGTGGACCTGATGGGGGGCAGTATCGAAGCGGAAAGCCTGGTGCATCAGGGCACGCGCATCAGGGTCCGTATACCGGTCAGTACCGGGAAAACCGGACAGGCCGGAGACAGGCAGGAACAGCACGGAGTGCGGTCCATGTCAGGAAAACACGTTCTTCTGTGTGAAGACAACCATATGAATACGGAGATTGCCGTCATGCTTCTGAAGGACAGGGGAGTTACAGCGGAGACGGCGGAAAACGGCAGGGCCGGTCTTGAAAAATTCAAGGCTTCGGAAGCAGGGTCTTTGGATGCCGTTCTGATGGATATCCGCATGCCGGTTATGGACGGATACGAAGCCGCCCGGCAGATCCGCCGGCTGCCGAGGGAGGATGCTGCATCGGTTCCTATTATTGCCATGACGGCGGACGCCTTTGAGGAAAGTATTCAGGAAGCGAAAGAGGCTGGCATGAATGCCTATGTGACAAAACCGATCGATCCTCAGATCTTTTACCAGACGCTTTCCAAATATCTGTGCTGAAAGGTATAATAGCAGAAAACAGAAGAAAAGAAGGCGACTGTCATGCTGCATTTTGAAAGTGATTATCTGGAAGGAGCTCACCCGGAAATACTGAAGCGCCTGTCGGAAACGAATATGGAACAGACTCCGGGATACGGTTCGGATTCTTTCTGCCGGTCGGCAGAAGAGAAGATCCTTGCTGCCTGCGGATGTCCGGGCGGGGAAGTCTTTTTCATGGAAGGCGGAACACAGACCAATGAGACAGTAATATCCGCCTGCCTGCGTTCCTATGAAGGCGTCATCGCATCTCCGACCGCGCATATTGCGACGCATGAAGCCGGTGCCGTGGAGCACGGAGGACACAAGGTGCTTGTCTGCACCCGGCAGGAGAAAGACGGTCCGGTTTCCGCGGATGACAAAATTTCTGCGGAGGACATTGACAGACTCTGCAGCCTGTTTGAGGAAGATGCGAATCACGAACACGAAGTGTATCCGGGAATGGTCTACCTTTCCCATCCAACAGAATACGGAACCTTATATCAGAAGGAGGAACTCCGGGCAATTCATGATGTCTGCAGGAAAAGGCATCTCTTTTTGTATCTCGACGGAGCAAGACTCGGTTATGCACTTGCCTCGCCGGAAAACAATCTGACGCTTAAGGAAATCGCTTTGCTTACCGATGCCTTCTATATCGGAGGAACAAAGGTCGGGGCACTTTTCGGGGAAGCGCTGGTCTTTCCGGAAAAGGGGCGCATTCCGCATTTCTATACGATCACCAAACAGCATGGCGCCATGATGGCCAAGGGACGGATCCTCGGGATTCAGTTCGATGTGCTGTTTACGGACGGCCTGTACGAAAAGATTTCCCGGAATGCCATCCGGACGGCCATGAAGCTCAAGTCGGGACTGGCGGAGAAAGGGTATGAGTTCTACATAGATTCGCCGACGAATCAGCAGATGATTGTGGTTACGGAGGAACAGGCAGGAAGGCTGAAGCAGAAAGCCGTTTTCGGGTTCATGCAGGCCCTGGACGATGAACGGATTGTCATCCGCTTCTGTACCAGCTGGGCAACAAAAGAAGAAGCAGTCGATGAACTGCTTGCCCTGCTTCCTCAGCAGGAAGTCCTGGATATCACAGATGCCGACGGGAATCCGACCGGCAGAACCGTAACGCGCAGCGAAGCACACCGGAAAGGAATCCGCCACAGGACCTCCCATGTATGGCTGTACCGCTATCAGGACGGAAAGCTGCAGCTGCTTCTGCAGAAGCGCTCGCAGGACAAGGAATCGTGTCCGGGATGCTATGACATTTCCAGTGCCGGACATATTCCGGCCGGCGACGGATTTTCGGAATCCGCGCTGCGGGAACTGAAGGAAGAACTGGGAATCGAAGCATCGGAAGACATGCTTGCAGTCATCGGGCAGAGCGTCTTCGAGTTTGAACAGGATGTGCACGGAAAGCATTTCCACGACGTTCAGGTGAGCAGGGTCTTCCTGATGCCGTATGAAAAAAACGCGGAAGAAATCGCGTTCCAGAAGTCGGAAATCGAAGAAGTCCGCTGGATGGATTTTGAGGATGTCCTGGAAATGATCCGGATCGGCAGGCCGGACAGCTGTGTCCTGCCGGAAGAAATGGAAATGATACGCCGGGTCCTGCCGGAAACAGGAAAATCATAAAACTTCAATCTGAGGGAGACAGCATGAGAAAAGAAAAAATCAGCAGTGCAGTACGTCTTACAGCTTTAATTCTTGTCGCTTCCGTTGGGATGATGCTTACCGCCTGTGCGGGCAGCAGTGTATCTTCCGCTGCGGGCTCCCAGTCATCCTCTTCATCGACATCCTATTCAGGGGCTCCGAAGGCAAACTCGGTCTGGATGGACAGCCGTACGAAATACCGCTCTGATGACCAGGTGAATCATCTGATCTTTGTTCAGTGCCAGGAGAATTCCAGCGATGCCCATGTGCAGGTTTATGAAAAAGACAGGGCGCAGAATAACGCCTGGACCATTACTCTGGAGTGCGAGGCATACATCGGAAGAAAAGGCTATGCTGTCGATAAGAAGGAAGGCGACTCGGCGGTACCGGTCGGGGACTTCGGCGTGACGACGGCTTTCGGAATCAAGGCCAATCCCGGGACGCAGCTCGACTGGCTCGATGTGACGGATGACCTTTGGTGCCCGGATGCCGATGTGGCGGATTACAATAAAATCGTGAGCAGCAAAAACGGCGGAACGGCAGAAGGAGAACATCTCATCGAGTATTCTCCGGAGTACAATTATGCCATGTTCCTTGATTACAACAAGGAAGGCGTTTACGGAAAAGGTTCAGCGATTTTCTTCCACTGCATGGGGCCGAAGCAGTACACCGGAGGATGCGTGGCGGTGAAAGAAGAGAACATGAAATATATTCTCAGTGTTTTCGGGAAGAATGACCGCGTTATTATTGCACCGTATGAGGCGGAGTAAAGGATGCGGACTTACGCCATGAGAACTTCCTCTGTTTCCTGAAACTGCCTGCGAGTTCAAGGATTTTTCACGGTTTTTCCATAAATCGACCATGCTTTCCGGGTATTCTCGAAATATACCAAATACGAGAACTTCCCAGTGAAAGGGGGTCATTCCTATGAGAAAACCGACAGCTATTCTGACAGCGATTTCAATGGCAGTCATACTGACCGTGACAGTGGCAGGATGCTCATCCGCATCTTCTGTTTCCGGTACCGCAGCATCCTCTTCGGCTGCAGCACAGACCTCGGAAGACAGCTCCGCGGTGACGGCGGATTCTTCTTCCGCAGAAACGGCATCTGAGGACACAGCAGAGGATACGGCAGCCGCATCGGTCACTTCTGCGGGAACAGGAACAGTTGTTTCCGATACACTCATCGATACGTCAGATCTATTTTCAGAGAGAGATCTTGAACAGAGTGCGGATACGACGGATGCGGTATCCTATACCGCAGAGAGCGGTTCGGATATCACAATTACAGAAGCGGGCGTCTATATTATCAGCGGGACAGCGACGGACTGCTCCATCATCGTGGACTGTGCAGATGAAGACGCCAAAGTCCAGATTGTTCTTGACGGAGTAAGCATTACCAATACGGACACGCCGGTTATCTATGTGAAAGCGGCAGATAAATGCTTCGTGACGACGACCGACAGTACGAACACTCTGTCCGTGACAGGGACCTTTACATCTGACGGCGAGACCAATACGGATGCCGTGATTTTCTCCAAGGCAGACCTGGTCCTGAACGGCGTCGGAACTCTGAATATCAGTTCCACAGGAAACGGCATTACATCGAAAGATGACCTGAAGGTGACCGGAGGGACCTACAGCATTGAGTGCACGAAGAATGGGCTTGAAGGAAAAGATTCCATTGCTGTCTGCGGCGGAAGCTTTACCATTAATTCAGGAGCGGACGGACTTCACAGCGAAAACAGCGATGACAGCACGCTGGGCAGCATCTACATCTCCGGCGGCACTTTTGACATCACTTCAGGCGACGACGGCATTCACGGAACGACAGCGATTGTAATCGACGGAGGTGAATTCAGCATCGATGCCGTAGAAGGAATCGAGGCCACGTATATCCAGATCAATGACGGAACCATTTCTATCAATGCTTCGGATGACGGAATCAATGCATCAGCCAAGAGCACGGCTTATGATGTTGTTGTCGAACTGAACGGAGGAACCATCAGCATCGTGATGGGAAGCGGCGATACCGATGCGGTCGATGCCAACGGAAGCATTTACGTCAACGGCGGGAACATCACGATTACAGGCAATTCCTCCTTCGACTACGATACGACCGGAGAACTGAACGGCGGCACGGTCATCGTCAACGGAGAGCAGATTACGGAAATGCCTGCCCAGATGATGGGCGGCGGGATGGCCGGCGGAATGGGCAAAGGCAGCCGAGGATGACAGGCGGAATCCCGAAAAGGGTGAGCAGAAAGAAACAGCAGGAAAGAACGGCGGAGAGGAAGTTCCGCCGTTCTTTTTTTGTGCAAAGACGGACACAGGTGATGAAGAGAGGCAGTTTTCCGAATTTTTAGGGACCTTAATTGAAAGAAACAATTGACGGAACGATTCGCGGTAATGATAATTGAATATGTACATGGAGGATTCATTCAAACTGCCTGACAGCGGAATGAGGGGTAGCTGGATTGAGAAATCAGGAAGAACCTTCGAAAACAAAGGAGCAGTCAATGAGAAGAATAACAGCTGCTGTTTTCCTGCTGGTCCTGTGTCTTTTCCAGTTTCTGCCGCAGCCTGCAGAAGCATCATCTTCAGAAGATATGCCGACTATGAAGGTCGGTGTCATGAATGATTCCATTTATGCCTATCAGGATGCGCAGGGTGTCTGGCGGGGCTTCGATGTCGAATGCATGATCAACATCGCCCAGCGTGGAGGATTCCGTGTGGAATTCATTGATTCTTCCAAGGATTCCGACTTCATGGGAAATCTTGGCAACGGCACCTATGATATCGTGGCAGACGCCGTGAAGACAGAGGAGCGTGAAGCCGGGTATCTGTTCACGGATACGGCAATCGGCAGCTCGAACAGTACTCTTGCCGTCAGGTCAGACGACGAAGAATGGGATTACGGAAATCTGGACCAGATTTCGAAGATGCGTATTGGTGTCCTGCCTTATCTTGCAAATGATCAGGAATTCCGTATCTGGTGCAGACAGCATAAGCTGACTCCGGAAATTCGTGAATATGCGTCCATGGATGAGATGACGGCGGCACTGGAAAGCGGAGAAATTGACGGGGAAGTCTATCTGACGCTGGGGGCAGGCGATGCTTCTTCTGTCCGTACCATCCTGAGATTTCTGCCGGAATCATTTTACTACGCGTTCCGGAAGGATGACACGGAACTGAAAAACAAAGTGGATTCGGCGATTTCCAGAATCCTTGCGGAAAACCCGGATTATCTGATGAACCTGAAGAACAAGTATGAGAACCAGTTCGGAATGAATATCCTTCCGCTGTCTGCGGCGGAAAAGGAGTACGTCCTGCAGCATCCGGAAATGCGCGTTGCCGTACTGAAAAATGATGAGCCATACTATAAAGTCAGTGCTGACGGGACAGCCGGAGGAATCCTGCCGGACTATTTCCGTCTGGCAGCAGACTACAGCGGCCTGTCGTTCAGCTATACGGCATATGATACGCAGGATCAGGCAATTGCCGCACTGAAAAACGGAGAAGTCGATGCCATAGGCGTTTTCAGCAGCGGAATGGTATCTTCGTATCAGAGCGGTGTGGTGCTGACGGCGGCTTATTCTATCAGCGGCAACGTGCTGATCATGAAGGCGGAGACCAATGCCTCGGCAATCAGGAAAGTTGCCATAAAAAAGAGATCATCTGCCGTTACGGAAGGAGGTTTTGCCAAGTACTACCGGGATGTCGAAATCACGGGATATGAGAATGCTTCCGATTGCATGGCAGCGCTCAGCAGCGGGAAGGAAGATGCCGCGCTGCTGGGCATGACCAGTTCCACATGGCTGCTGAACCAGACGAATGCGACAGCTTACAGCGTCATTCCTCTTTCCGGCGTGAACACGGAGATGTGCACGGCACTTCGTCCGGGCCAGGAAACACTTTGCTCCATACTGAACAAAAGTATTGCTGCGACCAGGAACAGTTACAGCGGGATCGTGACGAATGATACGCTGCAGGAAAAGAGTCTCCGCACGACGGTTTCCAGAATCCCTCCGACGATCCTTTCAATCGTGGTATGCGTGCTTCTGATCCTGATCATCGGCCTGGTCTGGGCGCTGATTCTGCTGCGCCGCAGGCAGATGGAGAGGACGGCCGTTCAGGCTGCCCGCGCGGAAACGCAGCTTCAGAAAGTACAGGTGGAAGCCATGCGGGAAAATGCCGAGCAGAGGAATGCGTTCTTTTCCAACATCAGCCACGACATGAGGACTCCGCTGAATGCCGTGACCGGTTTTATCCGTCTTGCCAGGAAGAAGGATATCACTCCGGAGATGCGGGAAATGTACCTTGATAAGGCCGATTCCTCCAGCCGTCTTCTTCTCGATCTGATCAACGACACGCTGATTATTTCCAAAAGCAGCAGCGGCAAGATGGAACTGCATCTTCAGCCGTGCCGTACTTCGGAGATGACGGAAGCTGTCGCGACCCCGATCAGGGATGCAGCTGCCGAAAAAAAGATTCATTTCACGGCGGATGTCTCTGCGATGCCGGATGAAATGATTATGGCTGACCGGCTGAATATTGAAAAGATTTTCCTGAACCTTCTTTCGAATGCCGTCCAGTATACGCCTGCCGGCGGCAAAGTCCGGTACACGGTTGTTCTTGACAGACAGGAGGGAAGAAAGCGATACTATACGATAAAAGTGAAGGACAGCGGAATCGGCATTGATGAAGAATTCCTGCCGCATGTTTTCGAAGCATTTTCCCAGGAGAAGCGGCATGGCTACGAATCTGTCGGAACGGGTCTCGGACTTTCCATCGTAAAACAGCTGGTCGACCTGATGGGCGGCTCGATCGAGATACAGAGCAGGAAGAACGAAGGCACGGAGTTTACGGTTCATCTTCATTTCGAGACGGCAGAAAATTCTGATGCGGCAGATGAAGATGAAGTTTCCTTCCCGGAGGATGCCCTGAAAGGACAGAAGATCCTGATCTGCGAGGACAATGCTCTGAACAGGGAAATCGCGGAAGCGCTTCTTCACGACAGGGGCATCGAGACGTCGGAAGCCGAAAACGGAAAAGCCGGACTGAAACTTTTCAGCGAAAGTGCCGAAGGTGAATTTGATGCAATCCTGATGGATGTACGGATGCCTGTCATGGGAGGAATCGATGCTGCCGCGGCAATCCGGAAACTGAACCGGAAAGACGCTAAGACCGTGCCGATCATCGCTATGACAGCCGATGCCTTTGCGGAAGACGTGCAGAAATGTATGGATGCCGGAATGAACGGATATCTTTCGAAACCGGTCGATCCGGAAAAGCTGTATCGGATGATTCTGAAAACAGAAGGACAGAAGACTACTTGAAAGCAGCAGAAGAAAACAGAATAATTTTTGAATCCATGCCGGTGCCGAAGGCACTGATGACGCTGGCGGTACCGACGGTTATCTCACAGCTGATCCTGCTTCTGTATAATCTGGCAGATACGTATTTTATCGGCCGCACGGGCAACCCGTATATGGTTGCCGCTGCGTCGCTTATCTTTCCTGTCTATAATATTTCCATTGCCTTTGCGAATCTTTTCGGCACGGGAGGAGGCAGTCTGATTTCCCGGCTCCTCGGCCTGCGGAAGGATGAGGAGGCAAGGAAAGTGTGTGCTTTCAGTTTCTACTGCGCCATTGCGGCAGCTGTTCTTTTTTCGGCAGCTGTGTTCCTTTTCATGAATCCGATCCTGACGGCGCTGGGAGCCAGTTCCAATACATTTGAATACGCAAGGCAGTATGCCTTCTTCACCATTGTTGTCGGCGGGATACCGACAATCCTGACGATTTCGATGTCCATGCTCATGCGTTCCGTCGGCTGTGCGAAAGAAGCCGGATTCGGGACCAGCCTGGGCTGTCTGCTGAACATCGGACTGGATCCGCTGTTTATGTTTGTCATTCTGCCGAAGGGAATGGAGGTTGCCGGAGCTGCTTCTGCGACGATGCTGTCGAACGTCATTTCCATGTGCTACTTCCTGATTAAGTTCATGAAGTACCGCAGGGCTACTGTGCTGACGCTGAGCGTCAGGGAAGGTATGCCGGACGCCGGCTCCCTGAAATCAATTTTTGCGGTCGGCGTGCCATCTGCACTGACGACTTTCCTTTATGATGCGACGAACATTGTCATTGACAGGCTGTCAGCCCTGCACGGCGATGTGGCGGTCGCGGCCATAGGAATCGTACTGAAAGCGGAGAGAGTGCCGCTGAATACGGGAGTGGGCATCTGCCAGGCGATGATGCCGCTTGCCGGATATAATTATTCTTCGGGCAATTACCGGCGGATGCGTTCCGTCCTGAATTTTTCCCGTCTGTACGGCGCCGCCGTATCGGTCATCTGCATCATCCTGTATGAGATTTTTGCCGTTCCGATTATGGGCATCTTTATCAGCAATGCAGAAACGGTCGCCCTGGGAACCGATTTCCTCCGCGTCAGATGCCTGGCTTCCATAACGATGTTCCTCTGCTTCAACTTCGTATTTTTCTTTGAAGCGCTCGGCATGGGAAAAATATCCCTTTTCCTTGCCGTTATCCGTCAGATCGTGTTCAATATCCCGCTGCTTTTTCTTCTGAATTCGATATTCGGAATGTACGGAATCATCTGGACTCAGCTGATCGCCGATGCCTGTACGGCAGTCGTTTCATTTTGGGTTTACAGCCGTGTCAGCAGAAAAATCCTGCGTCCTTTGGAGATGAAGCAGGCTGATCAATGAACCTGTTTCCGATTGATTTGAAGAGAGGGTTCTGTTGAATTGTGCGTTTCCGCGTATTATAATATTCCTATGGAAAAATGGATAAGCGCTGTCAATACAACTTTTACCGATCCGGTCATCGCCATCGGCATCATGCTGGCGCTTCTTGTCTTTGCGGCTGTTTTGTTCATCCTGTCTGCGGCGGATACACGCCGGAAGTTTCAAAAACAGCTGAATCAGAAAGATGAAGAAAAAAAGAAGATTGAAGAAGATCTCGGCCGTGCGGAGAAGGATTCTGAGATGTATGCGAAAATCGTCAATGAATCCGGCGCGGCTGTCTATGTCTGCAATGACAGCACCTTTGAACTGATCTATATGAGCGACTTTATGCATGAGCTCTTTCCGGATGCCTCCGGCAGCTATGAAGGAAAGAAATGCTACGAGTTCCTGATGGGGCGTTATACGCCCTGCCCGTTCTGCCGCCTGCCGCAGCTGAAGGAAGATTCCCTGACTTCCAGGGAATACTGCGATGAAGGAAAAAAGACCTGCTATCATTTCAGCGGAAAGAGAATCAGCTGGGACGGGACTCCTGCCATCATCAATTATGTGCGTGACGATACCGTGCCGTACAGGGCTCGCCAGCGGATGGAGGAGAATTATCACAACCAGATTACGCTGATGTCGGACGTCAGCCCGCAGGCGGTGGGAACGTACCGGATCAACCTGACGAGAAATACTTTCATGGAAAACTTCGGGGCTTCATCGGAGGAATTTGATGTCCGGAAGATCCGTACGGCAGATGAACTCTTTGAGTTTGCCTATGAACACTGTGCGACACGCGGAGATGAGGAAGAGCTGAGTGCCGTCTTTGAAAGAGGAAGGCTGCTGCAGTCCTTCAGCGAAGGAGTCACGAAGCTCTCCGTTGACCATGGATATTATATGAAGGCGGACAGGCCGACCTGGATCACGTCTGCCATCTCAATGGCACAGAACCCGAGCAGCGGGGACGTGGAGGCCATTGTCTATACCGTGGATATCCGGAAAGAAAAAATGATGGAATCCATGCTGAAAACAGTCGCAGACAGTGACTACGATTTTATTTCGCTCGTTGATCTTACAGATGGTTCCTATCAGGAAGCGTTCGGAAAGCATATGCCCGGACTGCTTCGCGACAGCATGAGACGCAGCTATGCCGATGCGGTTGAAAGAAATATCCGTGAAAACGGTGCGGATGTCGACGTGGAGGAAGTCATTGAAAAGCTATCGCTTGGCAGGGTGAAGGAGGAACTTGCCTCCAAGAGAAGGTACAATGTCTATTACATGGAATATGACCGTTCCGGGAACCGGCGGAATAAGCTGATTTCCTTCATGTACATTGACCGTACCGGGAGCCTGGTCTGCGTGATGGGCAGCGATGTGACGGAAGAGTATGAAAATGACCGCCGCGCCAGGCTGAAATACGATGCGGCCCTGGAAGCTTCCCGACGCCTCGCCAATGCTCCGATGCAGATTCTGACTTCAACAGGCGATTATCATTTTGAAGGGAAGAAGATTCTGCTGGTGGAAGATCATCCGCTGAATTACCGGATCGCGGAGAACCTCCTGACAAAAGTCGGATGCACGGTATTCGGAGCCGCCAACGGTCAGGAGGCACTGGATGCCTTTTTAAAGAATCCGTCGGTCTTTGATCTGATCCTGATGGATATCCGCATGCCGGTCATGGACGGTTTTACAGCGGTGCAGAAAATCCGGATGTCAGGGGGGACAGGCGCCGAACAGATTCCGATTATTGCCATGACCGCCAATGCTTTTGAAGAGGATATCAACAAGAGCAAAGCGGCAGGAATGAACAGCCATCTGGCCAAGCCGATCGATCCGCAGAAGCTTTACGAAACACTTTCGGAATACCTGAAATGATGCCCGAAACGCAGGAACCGGCGTTCCGGGCATTTTTTTTGCAACATTTTGAGTATTTTGCCAAATAGGCCTTGTTTATGCTGATTTTATCTGCTATATTATGTGGTATAATTTTTATAGTATCGTATGGATAGGTGTTTCCGATGCAGGGGAAGCTTCGGAAATAATTAATAAGGGAGATTTAAATGAAACAGAGATATTCGGATGCAACCGCACGGACAAAGGCTGCTGATTCTGCCGATTCAGTCGAATATGATGATTATGCGCCGGTTTTTCAGAAAATCATGCCGGATGCCGGCACTTCCGCCGATCAGAAGCTGGATGAAGCAATCCGCCGTATCGTGGATGAGACGGTAGGAGACATTCCTTCTCCGAAGAAGGGCGGACCGGTCCTGAATGCGGCTTCGTCTGCAAAAAAGAAGCATACAGGCATGAAGATTTTCGGTCTGATCCTGATTCTCATCATTGCAGCTCTTGGTACGACCTACTGCGTATTTGCATACCAGTACCGTACGAAATTCCTTGACGGAACTATTATCAACGGCATCGATGCAAGCGAGAAGACGGCCGCGCAGGTGGAAGCCGTCATCAAGCAGCAGGTAGAAAATTATGCGATTACGCTGACTTTCCGCGGCGGAGCGACAGAAACGCTTTCCAATGCGGATGTCGGCTATGAGTATGTTTCTAACAACGGCGTGGAAAAAATCCTGGAGCAGCAGAATACCTTCGGGTGGTTTGCCGGCAAGGTGCTTGGCCAGAAGCAGGATTATACGGTCGATGAGGCCACGACTTTTGACCAGGATAAGGCCAGAGCATCGCTGCTTGCCCTTCCGGAATTCCAGTCCGGAAATGAAGCAGCTCCGGAAAACGCTTACCTGACTCCGGAAAGCGACAGTTCCTTTACGATTGTACAGGAGGTGCAGGGCAATACGCTGAAGAGCGACACAGTCCTGCAGGCACTGAATGAAGCGATTTCCGGCAGTGCGTCATCCTTGGATATTTCAGCAATGTCGGATGCCTATGAAACACCGACCGTAACAGCTGACAATACGGACCTGACGGCGGAAAAAGATATCCTGAATAATTTCCTGTCGACTTCCATTACTTATCAGCTTCCGCAGGGTGACCAGACGCTGGATTACAACACGACGAAAAATTGGATTACGAAGCAGGACAATGGTTTTTACTATGTCGATCAGACGAATCTGACAGACCAGGTAACGCAATATGTCAGGCAGATGGCAGCAGCTACGGATACGATCAAAAAGACCAGATCATTCAAGTCAACGGCGCGCGGAACGGTGGAACTGGCCTGCACGGCATACGGATGGACGATCGACCAGGCCTCCGAAGTGACGCAGACTCTTGAGAATTTTACAAATCACAGCCAGGTTTCCCGGGAACCGGCATGGTCTCAGCATGATTCCGAAAAGGATCCGCAGTTCGGAGGGACGTATATCGAAGTGGACATCACGAATCAGCATGTCTACTATTATGAGAACTATAAGCTTGTCATGGATTCCGACTGTGTTACCGGACTGGCATCCGATTCAAGCCGTGCGACTCCGAAGGGCATCTTCTCGGTTCTGGACAAAGAAGAAAACCGCACGCTTCGGGGACCTCTGCAGGAGGACGGAACGTATCAGTGGGAGTCACAGGTACAGTACTGGATGCATTTTTACGGAGGATGCGGACTGCACGACGCCAGCTGGCGTTCGGATTTCGGCGGAAGCATTTACAAGACCGACGGTTCCCACGGATGCGTTAACCTCGCGGCTTCTTTTGCTGCAGCGCTTTACAGCAAGGTATCGACGGGAATCCCGGTGATTGTATTCTGAAAATGCAGAGTCTGACTGGATACAAAGAACCCCGGCTGAAGAGCCGGGGTATTTTTTGAAAATATTCCATCAGAAGACAGGAAATCTTCATTTTTCTTCTACAGGTTAGAGAGTTTTAATAAATCTGCCGGCTGATTGATGATATAATCGGGGTCAGGGACTTCGCCGAAGCCATAGGCAGCATGGATAAAATCGATGCCCGCCTCTTTGGAGGCCAGAAAATCACCGAGAGTATCTCCGACATAAACAGCTGCAGAAAGTGCGTGCCGGCTGACGGTTTCCCGGATATTGGCTGCCTTTTCCATTCCGGTATCATCCGGACACAGATGGCCGCTGATGCAGCCGGAAAGTCCTGCGGATTCGATAAAGAGTTCGATGTAGCCGCCCTGACAGTTGCTGACGATAAAAACAGGATGCGTCAGGGAAAGAGTTCGGATTGTCTGAACGGCACCCGGATAAGGAGAAGGAGGATCCTGGGCCAGCATCAGGTTTTCCCTGCTGCACAGGCCTGTCATGAAAGAGCGGCACTCCTCTTCGGTCAGCTCCGGGAAGAGGGCATGTCCGACAGCAATCATCGGTTTTCCGAACTCCTTTTTCAGGAGTCTTGCAGTAACCGGTGTGTCCCTGCGGACACATGTGCTTTCCTGAATGTATCGGTTGTAGATGGATGCCACTTTTTCTGTGGAGTCCCAGAGAGTTCCGTCAACATCAAAAATGATACCGTCATTTTTTTTCATAGAATTATTTTACAGGGCAGGAGAGAAGATTGCAACCTGAAGTCATGACTGAAGAAGAACTTGATCTGCCGTCCGGTTTTGTCCGGCCGCTGATACTGTGGTATAATCAGAATGCGAGGGATCTTCCCTGGCGCCGTACGAAAGATCCCTACAGGATCTGGGTGTCGGAAATCATGCTTCAGCAGACCCGGATCGAAGCCGTGATGAAATATTATGTAAACTTTATCGGAAGGCTTCCGACCCTGAAGGATCTTGCGGAATGTCCGGAAGAAGAACTGCTGAAACTCTGGGAAGGCCTGGGCTATTACAGCAGGGTGCGCAACATGCAGAAAACGGCGCAGGCGGTGAGTGAACTGCCGGCCGATTATGAGGAACTGAAAAAGCTGCCGGGGATCGGCAGCTACACCGCGGCAGCCGTTGCTTCGATTGCCTTCGCGGTGCCGCAGGCAGCGGTGGATGGAAATGTGCTGCGCGTGGTCTCCAGGCTTTGCGGAAGCTATCTGGATGTCATGGAGCCAAAGACACGCAGGCTGTTCGGGGAAAAACTCACGGGCATCCTGAAAAAGAAGAAGGCTGATCCGGGGGCTTTTAACCAGGCACTGATGGAAGTCGGAGAAACCATCTGTCTTCCTAATACGGAGCCGCAGTGCGGAAAGTGTCCGCTGAAAAAAGAATGCAGGGCTTTCCGGGAAGGGACAGCCGGTAAAATACCGGTACGCGTCCGGAAGATGACGCGCCGTACGGAAGAGCGCACGGTGCTGCTTCTGGAATATGAAGGAAAGACAGCCATCCGGAAGAGACCGAAAAAAGGACTTCTTGCAGGACTTTATGAATTTCCGAATCTGCCGGGAAAACTCAGTGAAGAAGAAATTGACGGCTTTGTCTCGAAGGCAGGCTTCCGGACGGAAAGAATCATCCAGCTTGCGGATGCCGGACACATTTTCTCGCATCTGGAATGGAAGATGCACGGATATGCAGCAGAGCTGAAGAAGTCCGAAGCAAAGCAGGAAGACAGCCTGATTTTCATCGAACCGGGCCAGCTGGAAAAATCCTACGCCATGCCGGGAGCCTTTGATGCCTACCGCAGGATCATGGAAGAAAGAGCTGCCGGCGGAAAAAAACTGACAGTCAATAAAAAAGTGAGGATAGGAAAATGAAGATTCTGACGATTGCGATTCCATGTTACAATTCAGCCGCCTACATGAAAAAGGCGATTAATTTTGCCCTGGTCGGCGGAGAGGATGTCGAAGTCCTGATTGTCGATGACGGTTCCACGAAGGACAATACTTTTGAAATCGCACAGCAGTATGAAAAAGAGCATCCCGGGCAGGTACGCGCAATCCATCAGGAGAACAAGGGACACGGAGGCGCGGTCAACACGGCGCTGGCAGCCGCCGAAGGTATTTATTTCAAAGTCTGCGACAGCGATGACTGGCTGGACGGGGAAGCATTGACGAGAGCTATCCAGATTCTCAAGGAAGCGATCGCCGGTTCGACGACGCTGGATGCCCTCATTTCCAATTTTGTCTATGAGAAAGCAGGGGCAAGGAAAAAACGAATCATGCGGTATGTAGGTTCCTTTCCGGAAGACAGGATCTTCACCTGGGATGAAGTCATCAAGCCGCTGAATGTGCACAGGTATGTCCTGATGCACAGCCTCATTTACCGTACGCAGCTGCTGAGGGACTGCGGTCTCCATCTTCCGGAGCACACATTCTACGTCGACAATCTGGTCGTTTTCCAGCCGATGATCTATGTGAAGACGCTTTACTACCTGAACATGCCGCTGTACCGCTATTTCATCGGACGCGACGACCAGTCGGTCAATGAAACGGTCATGCTGACGCGCATGGACCAGCAGCTGAGGGTGACCAAGCTGATGATCGATGAGTACAGGCCGGATCTGGTGAAAAAGAAAAACCAGATGGACTTCCTCGTCCATTACATGAACATCATGATGGAAATTTCATCAATTCTTCTGATCCGGAAGGAAAGTGCCGAGGCACTTGTCGAGAAGGATGAACTCTGGCAGTATCTGAAGAAAAAGGACCTCAGGCTTTATGTCCGTCTCCGCTATGGATTCCTCGGCCGCATGGTGAACATGCCGGGCGAGGCAGGAAGAAAATTCGCGGTGAAGGGATATGAGCTTGTCCAGAAATACTACGGGTTCAACTGAACGCATGGACAGCCGGCTGAAATTTTCGGAGGGAATCTCGGACTTCATTTTCCGGAAGGACAGGCTCCTGCCTTCGGACATCCTCTTTATCCCGGGGAACGGATATCCGCAGATGGCGGAAGAAGCGGCAGCGCTTTATAGAAAAGGAATGGCAAAAGTTCTCCTGCCTTCCGGAAAATTCTATATCGGAGACAGATGTTTTGCGGGCGTGCTGGCGGAGAAGGAAAAATATGACGGAGATTACCGGACGGAATGGGAATTCCTTGCGGATGTGCTTCGGAAGAACGGCGTGCCGGAAGAAGCAGTCCTGAAAGAAGATGAAGCGTCATTTACCTTTGAAAACGCAATCAATTCCAGAAAGGTGACGGACAGCCTCGGCATGGCAGTCAGAAGAGGAATTATCTGCTGCCTGGCCGGTCATGCCCGCCGCTGCCTGATGTATTACCAGCTGCTGTATCCGGAGACGGAGCTTCTGATTGATCCGGTTCCGGCAAACGGAATCACGAAAGAAAACTGGACGCAGAGCGAAGAGGGCATAGAGTTCGTCCTCGGGGAAGTCGAAAGGTGCGGCAGTCAGTTTCACACAATTCTCAAGTCCCTGAGAGATCAGGACTGAGCGGAGGCATGACGGTCGTCATCGTCTCCGTTTTCATTTTTCGGTTCAGGCAGGTAAAGATGCACGCGCATGACGCGGTTTTTATGAACCGCTTCGACAATCAGCTTTGTGCCGTCTTCGGAAATGACGTATTCTCCGACTTTAGGAAGATTGTCCTGGGAATGCTCAATGACATACCCGCCGATGGAGTCGTACTCTTCTGAATTCAGCTCCAGACCGGTCATTTCATTGACATCATCCAGGTTTGCGGAACCAAGGCAGGAATATTCCCGGTTCGGAACAATCTCTGTGATTTCCTGTGCGTCCCGGCCTTTGTATTCATCGCGGATATCTCCGACGATTTCTTCCAGGATATCTTCCATGGTGATGATGCCTGAGGCGGCACCGTATTCGTCGAGGACAACGACGATGGAAAGTGAATTCAGCCTCATTTCCTCAAGAAGGGAAGAGATGCTTTTCTGCTCGAAAGTGAAATAGGGTTCTTTCATATAATCTTTGACGGAGAACTTTTCCGCATCTTCGACGAAGAGAAGATCTTTCATATTCAGGATGCCGACGACATTATCAGTGGAGCCGCTGTAGACGGGCAGACGCGTAAAGCGGTGCTCCTTGAACAGGGTGATGAGCTCCCTGTATTTCTCAGTGATGCTGACAGAGGTCATGTCGATGCGGGGAATCATGATTTCAGAGGCGGTTGTATCGCCGAGATCGACGACATTATTGATGATCTGGCGTTCTTCATTTTCTATGACGCCGTCTTCGTGGCTGACATCGACGAGCGTGCGGAGTTCATTTTCCGTCATCGTATTCCGGCGGTCCGGGTCGACGCCGAGCGCGCGGACGATGAAACGGGAAATCTTGTTGATCACGAAAATGACCGGTGTCAGAATGAACATCAGGAAACGGATGATTCCGGCATCGTCCAGGGCGATTTTCTCCGCATTGACCGTTGCCATGTTCTTCGGGGTGATTTCGCCGAAGATCAGAATGAGCAGGGTCAGGATGCCGGTTACAAGGCCGACGAACATCGAACCGAAAACGGCAATCGCCAGGGTCGTCGCAAGCGATGAGGCGGCGATGTTGACGACGTTGTTTCCGATCAGGACGGCGGAAAGCATTTTTGCCTTGTTGTCTATGATCCTGAGCACGACGGCAGCACGCCTGTCACCGTTGTCCGCAAGAGACTGGATCCGGATGCGGTTTACGGTGGTCAGCGCTGTTTCTGCCGAAGAGAAAAAAGCTGAAAGTGAAAGAAGTATAATCAGGACGATGATCTGAATAATATAGTTCAATGTGTTTTTTCCTCATTTCCTGGGAAAATGATATCGTATCGCGGATGAAAAAGCAAGACGGCGCTGCAGGCATGTGCTAAAATGAAAGCCGTACGGAGACATTTCCGTTCGGGAAAGGAAGTTGTAATGGAAGATAATCTGGCAGGAAAAATCGATCATACGCTTCTGAAACCGGAAGCTGCTGAAACGGAAATCAGAAAACTCTGCGAAGAAGCCAAGAAATATCATTTTGCATCGGTGTGCATCAACCCGAAGCACGTTCGGGCGGCAGCCGGGTATCTGAAAGGTACAGGCGTGTCTGTCTGTACGGGCATCGGTTTTCCGCTTGTGGCCAATACCTCTGAAATCAAGGCGGCAGAGGCGGAAAAGGCTGTGCAGGACGGAGCGGATGAGTGCGACATGGTCATCGACATCGGGAGTGCCAAAGAACATGATTACGATGCCGTTGAGAAAGACGTGGCAGCGGTGCGTGCATCTGTCGCAGACGGGCGGATACTGAAAGTCATTATCGAAGTCTGCCTTCTGACGGACGAGGAGAAGAGGGAAGTCTGCCGGCGCTGTATAAAGGCAAAAGCGGATTTTGTCAAAACATCAACCGGTTTTTCAAAAGGAGGCGCGACGGCGGCAGATGTCAGGCTCATGAAAGAGGCTGTCGGAGGCAGGGCGAAGGTCAAGGCTGCAGGAGGAATCCGCGACAGAAAGACCGCGGAAGAGATGATCGCCGCCGGTGCAGACCGAATCGGAACCAGCCACGGTGTAGAAATTGTGACGGGCGAAGAGTGAAAAAACGGCAACTTTAACCTTTTATTCCCTGTTTTCCTATGCTATAATTCGTTTTGAATTTCTTCGGGAAAGGCAGTGGCTGTTTAATGAAAAAAAGATTCTTTGTGAAAATTACAGGAATACTGGCCGCGCTGTCAATTCTGGCAGCCGGTACATCGTATGCATGGATGCCGGTTGAAGCATCTTCCGCGAAGCCTTCCGACGGGAAAGCCGCTTCTGCAGTGACCGGAACTGTTACACCGATGCTTTCGGGAACCCCGGTAATTTCGGGAACACCGGCAATTTCGGGAACACCGACTCCATCGGGAACACCGACTCTTACCGAAAATCCTGCAGATCAGTCAGCAGGTGCATCTGCAGATGCAGGGATACCGGAAGAACCGGCAGCAGAGGCTGTGACGCAAGAGCAGACAGATAATCCGGTCCCGCCTGCAACAGATGATGAAATCAACCGGGAAGATCCGTCCGTTCCGGCAGCCGATCCGGCTGCGTCAGAAACACCGGCAGCGGATTCAGACGTAACGGCTGCACCGACGGCAGAACCGGCCGTTTCGGGGACACCGGCAGCGGATTCAGATGTAACGGCTGCACCGACGGCAGAACCGGCCGTTTCGGGAACACCGGCAGCGGATTCAGACGTAACGGCTGCACCGACGGCAGAACCGGCCGTTTCGGGAACACCGGCAGCAGAGCCGGATGCAACGGAGACACCGGCAGAAGATCCGGGCGTGACCGGAATGCCGGCAGCAGATCCGTCAGCACCGGAAACGGAGGTATCCTCTTCCGCATCCGACACGTCAGCAGAAACAGAACCATCAGCATTGTCAGCAGATGCGTCAGCAGCTCCAGCAGCGGCATCTGATCCGAATGCAGCCGGGACAGCGGCAGAAACGGTTACGACGGAAGCGCCGTCTGTCTTATTTACGCAGGCTGAGCATTCTGTCATCGTCACCGTCACGGAAGAACCTGCTTCCGAAGATCCGAAGCTTTCTTCTGCAGCATCTGATTCGTCAGCAGCTTCCGAAGACAGTAATGTTCTGAATGCAGCTGCTTCTGCGCAGGATGCGCAGAACAGTATACAGACGGAGAGTCCGGACAGCAGTGCATCTCAGGCTGAACAGGTAACGGTCATTACGCCGGCAGCCGATTATGCGGCAGGTCCGGGGAGCAAAGAACTGGTAGGAAATACCGGTTCTTCGGGGACAGTCACCAGGACAGTCTCTTCGAAGTCTTCTTCCTCTTCTGCGAAGAATACTTCCGCTGTTAAAACCACATCTGTGAAAACAGGAGATACTTCCAATCCGCTGCTCTACATCATCCTTCTGATCATCGCATGCGCGGCAGCTGCTGCGGTATTCATCAGGAAAGGCAGAGAATCGAACAAGAAAGACGATTGAAAGGAACTGCTTTGCAACGGCAAATCGGTGTGCTATAATCATAACAATTCAATAAGGAGGGTTCGTCATGAAACATGTAAAGACGCTGAATACAAAAAATCTGCAGGAAACCGTTAAAAAAGGCGGATGCGGCGAATGCCAGACGTCATGCCAGAGCGCTTGCAAGACAAGCTGCACGGTCGGCAATCAGAGCTGCGAGCATAAGAACTGAAATCTGCGGAACAAGAATAGGAAAGAAAGGTAAGCAGCGGTTTGCCCCGCTGCTTAGTTTTTGCAAATCATGCAAATACATCAATATGAAAATAACGGATTAAAAATCGTCATGGACGTCCCCAGCGGATCCGTCCATGTGGCGGATGATCTTTTTTACGATGCCGTCTCGGTTATGCAGACGACAAAAGACCGCGAAGAAATCAGGAGACGTCTTCAGAATGAATATGATCCTGAAGAAGTCGATGAGACTCTGTCCGAGATCGATGAACTGAAGAAGGACGGCTCTCTTTTTACGGAAGATGAATACCGTCCGGCCATCGAGGCGTTTGAAACGAGACCGACGGTTGTCAAGGCGCTGTGTCTCCATATTGCCCATGACTGCAATCTTGCCTGCAGGTACTGTTTTGCAGAAGAGGGCGAATACCACGGACGCCGTGCGCTGATGAGCTTTGAAGTCGGCAGAAAGGCCCTGGATTTCTTAATCAGAAATTCAGGAAACCGGACCAACCTGGAAGTAGACTTTTTCGGAGGCGAGCCTCTGATGAACTGGGAAGTCGTAAAGCAGCTTGTTGCTTACGGAAGAAGCCTGGAAGCGGAGCATCACAAGAAGTTCCGTTTTACCATCACGACCAACGGCGTTCTTCTGGACGATGAAATCATGGAGTTCTGCAACCGGGAAATGGACAATGTCGTCATGTCGGTCGATGGCCGCAAAGAGGTTCATGACAGGATGCGTCCGTTCAGGAAAGGCGCCGGAAGCTATGATCTCATCATCCCGAAATTCCTGAAATTTGCGAAGATGCGCCGGGACCTCGGCCTGAAATACTATGTGCGCGGCACGTATACGCACTACAATCTGGATTTCTCCAACGATGTCCTGCACCTTGCCGATCTGGGATTCGACCAGATTTCGGTTGAGCCGGTCGTAGCTCCGAAGGAGGCTCCTTACGCGATCCGGCCGGAGGACGTAGATACCCTGCTGGAACAGTATGATATTCTGGCTGCCGAAATGATTCGGAGAGAAAAAGAAAACAGGGGTTTTAATTTTTTCCATTTTATGATAGATTTAACAGGTGGTCCCTGCGTCTACAAGCGCCTGACAGGCTGCGGCTCGGGGACAGAGTATCTTGCCGTGACGCCGTGGGGTGATTTTTATCCCTGCCATCAGTTTGTCGGAATGGAGCAGTTCCTTCTGGGAAATGTGGACAGCGGCGTGAAGCGGGATGATATCGTGAAGCAGTTTAAGGCGTGCAATGTCTATGCAAAAGAAGAATGCAGGACTTGCTTCGCCCGTTTTTACTGCAGCGGAGGCTGCGCCGCGAATGCCTACAACTTTACAGGAAACATTACGGGAGTCTATGACATCGGGTGCCGTCTGCAGAGAAAGCGCATTGAATGCGCGATTATGATTAAAGCCGCGGAATCGGAAATGAACGACACGGCGAAACAAGCGTAAAGGGGTTCAGGAAATGAAAAAGAAGAATGGAATTATCGTCATCATCCTCATGATTGCCGTTACGGCCTTTATGTGCTATACGGCAGCCCTCGGCTGGGGGCCGACAGGCACCGGCGCTGCAAAGCATATCAAGACAGGTCTTGATCTTTCCGGCGGCGTATCAATTACTTATGAAGCGGATGAGGCCGCTCCTTCGGCGGAAAACATGTCCGACACCATCTACAAGCTCCAGCAGCGTGTCGAGCAGTACAGTACCGAAGCTTCCGTCTATCAGGAAGGCGCAAACCGCATCACGGTTGAAATCCCGGGCGTGACGGATGCGAATAAGATCCTTGAAGAGCTCGGAACTCCGGGCTCCCTGTATTTTATCGCTGAAAAGGATTCCAGCGGAAATGAGAACTATACCTATGACAGTACACAGGGTGCCTATGTCCTGAACAACAAGACCATCGACGATCTGGAAGCAGACGGCTCGGTCGTGTGCGAAGGCACCGATGTGGCGGATGCCCAGGGCACGGTCCAGCAGGATCAGACAACCAAGAACAACCAGTACGTCGTTGAACTGACCTTTACGGCTGACGGCACGACGAAATTCGCAAATGCCACGACGACGGCCTACAGCAACGGCGAGTCGATCGGCATTTACTACGACGGCAAGTTTGTTTCCGTCCCGAAGGTCAATGCGGCCATCACGGACGGCAAGGCAGTCATCGAAGGAATGACTTCCATTGAGGAAGCCAAGAACCTCGCTTCCTATATCCGTATCGGCGGTCTGTCCCTGACGCTGAATGAGATCCGATCCAACGTGGTCGGAGCCCAGCTCGGACAGGAAGCCATCAAGACTTCTCTGATCGGCGGTGCAATCGGTCTGGCAATCGTCTGCCTGATCATGATCATTGCGTATCTGGTGCCCGGCATCATTGCTTCCTTTGCACTGATCCTGTATGTGGCGCTGATGCTGCTTCTGCTGAATGCTTTTGACCTGACGCTGACACTCCCCGGTATTGCCGGTATTATTCTTTCCATCGGCATGGCCGTCGACGCAAACGTTATTATTTACGCCCGTATCAGTGAGGAAATTACAGCCGGTACGACGGTAACCGGAGCCATCAAGGCAGGCTTCCACAAGGCGATGTCGGCCATTGTCGACGGCAATGTCACGACACTGATTGCAGCGGCCGTCCTGGGCGCTCTCGGAACAGGCTCGATTCGCGGATTTGCCATTACCCTGGCACTCGGCGTTGCCCTTTCGATGTTCACGGCCCTGGTGATTTCCAGACTGCTTGTCAATGCGGTCTATGCGGTCGGCGTGCAGAACCCGAAGCTCTGGTCGAGAATGAAACAGCCGGCGCATATCCGCTTCGTGCAGAACAGAAAGAAGTTCTTCCTGATCGGTGCCTGCTGTATCCTGCTCGGCATCGCAGCCATGATCGGGCATGCGGCATCCGGGGAAAGAGCGCTGAATTTCAGCCTTGACTTCCTCGGCGGCACAGCGACGACCGTTGAATTCAACGAAGACTATTCCCTGACCGACTTGGATAACAAGGTCAAGCCGGTCGTCATGGAAGTGACTGGCGATGCGGATGTCTCAATGCAGAAAGTCGTCAATTCCGATCAGGTCATCATCAAGACGCGTGACCTGAACGTTACGGAAAGAGAAGAACTGGCACAGAAGCTGTCTGACAGCTTCAGCATCGACAGCAGCAAGATAACGGCAGAAAGCATTTCCGCAACCGTAGGCAATGAAATGAGAAGATCAGCTGTCCTGGCAGTTGTCATCGCCGTCGTGCTGATGCTGCTGTATATCTTCATCCGGTTCAAGGATATGCGCTTTGCAACGTCTGCCATCATCGCGCTTCTGCACGACGTGCTGATCGTCCTGGCATCCTATGCGCTGCTCCGTATTTCCGTAGGAAATTCGTTCATCGCCGTCATGCTGACGATCCTCGGCTACTCAATCAACTCCACGATCGTCATCTTCGACCGTATCCGTGAGAAACTGCCGACATTCCGCAAGGGAGGAAATCTTGCCGAGCTTGTCAATGACGCAGTCAACCAGACCCTGACGCGGAGTATTTTCACGAACCTGACGACCTTTGCTTCCATCCTGGTTCTTTACATCGTAGGCGTTGCTTCCATCAAGGAATTCACGCTTCCGATGATGGTCGGTATTGTAGCCGGCATGTTCTCCTCCGTCTGCATCACAGGTGCCCTGTGGTACTGGATGAGAACGCATTTCGGAAAAGACAAGGCAGATTATTCCCAGACTCCGGAAGACCTTACGGAAAAGGCCATAAAGGCTCAGAAGGCCGCTGCCGCTCTGACGGCAGGCTCTGCTTCGGAAGCCAAGGCAGCTCCGGCTGTCAAGGTCAGCGCTCCGGGTGAGGGAGGACATAATCCGAACGTCATAAGGAAAAAGAAGAAGAAATAATTGGAAAAATGGTTCATCTCTGCAAAAAAGGCAGACTTTAATTCCATAGCGGAGAAATTCGGGATTGATCCCGTCACGGCGCGTCTCATCCGAAACCGGGACATCGTGGGGGATCGGGAAATCGAAGAATATCTGCACGGAGACATTTCTATGCTGCACAGTCCCCTTCTGATGAAGAACATGGGAAGGGCAGCGGAAATCCTCGGAAATAAGATCGCCGACGGCGCGCACATACGCGTCATCGGCGATTATGATATTGACGGGATCATGTCTTCCTATATACTGAAACGTGGCCTGTCTGAACTGGGCGCGTCAGTTGATCTGACGATTCCGGACCGCATCCAGGACGGATACGGCGTATCGGATTCCATGATCTGGAAAGCACATCAGGAAGGCATTGACACGGTCGTGACCTGCGACAACGGCATATCCGCATCCGATCAGGTAAATCTTGCAAAGTCGCTCGGAATGACGGTCATCGTGACAGACCATCATGAAGTTCTGAAGGTTCCGGAGGCCGATGCCGTCGTGGATCCGAAGCAGGAAGGGGACTCCTATCCGTACAAGAACCTCTGCGGTGCGGCCATTGCCTGGAAGCTGATCCGGGCGATGGGAGGAAAGACGGAAGACCTGCTGCAGTATGCCGCATTTGCCACGGTGGGAGATATTGTCGACCTGACGGGGGAAAACCGTATCATTGTAAAGGAAGGCCTTGAAAGGATCCGGCATACGGACAATCTCGGGCTGAGAAAACTGATGGCCGTAAACGGACTGCGTCCGGAAGCCGTCGATCCCTACAGCATCGGCTTCGTTCTGGGCCCCTGTCTCAATGCAAGCGGAAGGCTGGACACGGCCATGCGCGCCTACGGGCTTCTGAATGCCCGCGATGAAACGACAGCGGAGAGGATAGCAGGAGAACTGAAATCACTGAACGACAGCCGTAAGTCGATGACCGAGGAGGGAGTTGCGCAGGCGGAAAAACTGCTGGCGGAGGGCAGCTGCAGAAATGACAGGATCTATGTCCTGTATCTGCCTGAATGCCATGAAAGCCTGGCAGGCATTATCGCCGGAAGAATCCGTGAAAAGTACGGGCATCCGACCTTCGTTCTCACGGATGCGGAAAATGGACTCAAGGGTTCCGGACGTTCCACGGAAGCGTATTCCATGTTCGAAGGACTTACTAAGTGCGCGGAACTCTTTACGAAATTCGGCGGCCATCCGATGGCTGCCGGCATTTCTCTTCCGTCGGAGAATCTGGAGCTGTTCCGGAAGAAGATAAATGAGACCTGCACGCTTTCGGAAGAGGATCTCGTGCCAAAAATCCTCATTGATGTGCCGATGCCTTTTTCCTATCTGACGGAAAGCCTGCTGGAGGAAATAAACCTGCTTGAGCCTTTCGGGAAGGGCAATCCGAAGCCGGTTTTTGCCATGAAGAATGTCACGGCGGAAAATGTCAGGGTTCTCGGTGCAAAGGGAAATGTCCTGAAAATGCGCCTGCTGCTTCCGGACGGCCATCACGCGGAAGGCATCGCGTTTCGCAGTGCCGGGGAGCTCATGGACAGAATCCGTGAGAATCCGAAAATCGACATCGTCTATTATCCGACGCTGAACGAATTCAACGGCAGGAAAACCCTGCAGGCCGTCATCACGCATTTTCGCTGAAACGCATACCGGTTGCTGCAAGCCCGAAAAAATGTTCCGCGGCTTTTCAGGCATCGGTGATTGCCTAAAAGCCGCGGAAATGCTATACTAAAACATTATCATATTCCGTATTGATTTCACCTGCGGCTGAAAACCGGGAGGAGGATTTAAATGAAGACAATAGAGGATTATATCAGGACTATACCGGACTTCCCTGAAAAAGGAATCATGTTCCGCGACATCACTTCCGTTCTTCAGGATGCCGATGGCCTGCATCTGGCGATCGACGAAATGCAGAAGAAACTGGAAGGCTGCGATATCGACATCATTGCGGGAACTGAGTCCAGAGGCTTCATTTTCGGAATGCCGATTGCCTATAATCTTCATAAGCCGTTCGTGCTGATCCGTAAGAAAGGGAAGCTGCCCTGCGAGACAGTTTCACAGACCTATGATCTGGAATACGGCGAAGCAACGATCGAAATGCATAAGGATTCCGTAAAGCCCGGACAGAAGGTCGCCATCATCGATGACCTGATTGCGACGGGCGGAACCGTGGAAGCGGCCGCCAAACTGGTGGAGAAACTCGGCGGCGAAGTCGTCAGGATGGTTTTCCTGATCGAGCTTGCCGGTCTGAAGGGCCGCGAGAGACTCAGCAGCTATGACGTGGAAAGCGTCATTTCCTATCCGGGGAACTGACCGGAAAAAGAGGCAGGAATGGGCGAGACAAAAGTTCCCATCGGACTCGAGGGGAAAGAAGTATCGTTCATAAAGGCCGCGGATCAGGAACTTAAGAATCCCGGCGATTTTCAGTCTCCCGAGGATCTTTATCAGGAGCTTATTTCGCGCGTGCTGAAATATCATCCGTCGGCTGATATTTCCATGATCCGGAAAGCCTATGAGACTGCCTCCGAGGCACACAAAGACCAGAAGAGAAAATCCGGAGAACCTTATATTATCCACCCGCTCTGCGTGGCGCTGATCCTGGCCGACCTCGAACTGGACAAGGAAACCATTATCGCAGGTCTTCTCCACGATGTTGTGGAAGATACGGGAATGACCATCGAGGAGATCCGGAAGCGCTTCGGCGACGAGGTGGCGCTGCTGGTCGACGGAGTGACGAAACTGGGCCAGATCGATTATTCGGTTGACAAGGTGGAAGTCCAGGCGGAGAATCTCCGGAAAATGTTCCTGGCAATGGCCAAGGATATCCGCGTCATCCTGATCAAGCTGGCGGACCGCCTGCACAACATGCGGACCCTTCAGTACATGAGGCCGGAAAAGCAGAAGGAAAAAGCCCGCGAGACGATGGACATCTATGCGCCGATCGCCCAGCGGCTCGGCATCAGCAAGATCAAGATCGAGCTGGATGACCTCGCCCTGAAATACTGGAATCCGGAAGTCTATGCCGATCTGGTCGCCAAGATCGATGCGACGAAGATGGGCCGGCAGGCTTTCGTGGATTCAATTGTCAAGGAAGTGGCGGAACATATTTCCGCGGCGCACATCCGGGCGGAAGTCTCCGGCCGCGTGAAGCACTATTTCTCCATTTACAAAAAAATGGTCAACCAGGACAAGACGATTGACCAGATCTATGACCTTTTTGCGGTCCGCATCATCGTTGATACGGTGAAGGACTGCTATGCGGCGCTGGGCGTCATCCATGAAATGTACAAGCCGGTGCCCGGACGCTTCAAGGACTATATTGCCATGCCCAAGGCCAATATGTACCAGTCTCTGCATACGACGCTGATCGGTCCGGGAGGCACTCCGTTCGAAATCCAGATCCGCACCTTTGAAATGCACCGGACCGCTGAGTACGGTATTGCGGCTCACTGGAAATACAAAGAGGCTTCCAACAACGGCAAGGCTCCGGGACCGGAGGAAGAGGAAGAGAAGCTCTCCTGGCTCCGTCAGATTCTGGAGTGGCAGAGAGACATGTCCGACAACCGGGAATTCATGTCGCTTCTGAAATCCGATCTGGATCTTTTTGCTGAAAATGTTTACTGTTTCTCGCCGGCGGGCGATGTCAAGACGCTGCCGAACGGTTCCTGTCCGATCGATTTTGCGTACAGCGTCCATTCGGCGGTCGGCAACAAAATGGTCGGAGCCCGCGTCAACGGGAAGCTGGTGCCGATCGAATACGTCCTGCACAACGGCGACCGCGTTGAGATCATCACTTCCCAGAATTCCAAAGGCCCGAGCCGCGACTGGCTGAAAGTCGTCAAGTCGACACAGGCAAAGAACAAGATCAACCAGTGGTTCCGGACGGAACTCAAGGACGACAATATTGAAAAAGGCAAGGAGCTCCTTGCCCAGTACGCCCGGGCGAAGGGACACAACCTTTCTGATCTGCTGAAGGCGGACTATATGGATTCCGTCATGCGCAAGTACGGCTTCCGTGACTGGGATTCAGTCCTGGCTGCGGTAGGCCACGGGGGACTTAAGGAAGGCCAGGTGATGAACAAGCTGGTTGACCTTTATGTCCGCGAGAACAAGAAGAAGATTACGGATGAGAAGGTACTGGAGGCCGCGGCAGAAAATAGAGAAAAGCTGCCGGTGACGAAGAAGGAGCATCACGGTGCCATCGTCGTCAAGGGCATCCACGATGTCGCCGTGCGTTTTTCGAAATGCTGCAATCCGATTCCGGGAGATGAGATCGTCGGCTTCATCACAAGAGGACGCGGCGTATCCATTCACCGGACGGACTGCGTCAACGTCATTCACATGTCGGAAGAAGACCGTGCCCGCCTGATTGAAGCGGAGTGGCAGGTGCCGGAGGGCGAGACATCCAAGGCTCTGTTTTCAGCGGAAATCTCGGTTTATGCGACGAACCGCACGGGTCTTGTCGTCGATATCTCGCGGATCTTTACTGAGCGCAAGATCGACATCGGATCCATGAGCGTGAGGACGACCAGGCAGGGAACCGCCACAATCGAGATATCCTTTACCGTGCACAGCGTCGATGAGCTCAATGAACTGATTGAACGCATACGCACGATCGAAAGCGTCATGGACATTGAAAGGAAGACAGGCTGATGACGGGAAAACTGAAAGTGAAACAGACAGTCGTCGGGCCGATCGGGACGAACTGCTATCTGGTGATGAATGAAGATACGAAGGAGCTTTTTGCCGTGGATCCGGGCGATGAGGGAAAGCGGCTGGTTTCGGAAATCCGGGAAATGGGCGGAGTACCGAAAGCCATCCTGCTTACGCACGGCCATACCGATCACATCATGGGCGTGATGGACCTGCGTGCCGAATATCCGGACCTCCGGATTTTCGCAGGCGAAAGGGAAAAACGGATGCTGAGCGATCCATCCGTCAACAGCGGCTTCGAAGCACGACCGTATGACGTCTCTCCGGATGTCTGGCTGGCAGACGGCAGCAGGATCGTGCTTTCAGGTGCCGAGATTGAAGTGATGGCGACACCCGGTCACACGGAGGGCTCTGTCTGCTATTATCTTCCGGAAGAGAAAATGCTTTTTTCCGGAGATACTCTTTTCCGGGAAAGCTATGGGCGCACGGACCTTCCGACAGGCTCCGATGAAGAAATGGAAATCAGTTTACATAAAATATTTGCTTCGGTGCCGGAGGATGTACGGGTCTGTCCCGGCCATATGTGCCTGACGACAATCGGGCATGAAAAGGAGTTTAATCCGGGCGCATGAGGATCGGTATTTCAGTCGACAGAGAGGACTTCTTCTACGATATCCATTCTCTGATCAAAAGTTTCTGCCCGGACGACGATGTCTTCATTTTCCGAAAAGACGATCCCGTCAAAAGCGCGGAACCGTATGACCGGATCCTTTCCGTGGAAATTCCGCCATATGAAAAGCGGGCCGACGCCAAGAACGCCCTGAAGAGAACTCTTTACGGGCGGATGTCGGAAGAAACCGGAAAGCAGCTGCCTTGGGGAACTCTTTCCGGCATCCGGCCGACGAAAATACCCATGAAGCTTCTGAATGAGGGGAAGACGGAAGAGGAAATCCGGCGTTTCATGAAGGAAATGTATCTGGTTTCAGAAGGAAGGATTTCCTTAAGTCTCGAAATCGCGGAGCGGGAGCAGAAGATACTTTCCGGCGTTCCGGAGGGATGGAGCCTGTATGTCGGCATTCCGTTCTGCCCGAGCATCTGTCTTTACTGTACTTTTTCCTCAAGCCCGATTTCCGCCTGGAGGGATTCGGTCGGCAGCTATCTGGACGCCCTGTTCCGCGAACTGGAAGCCATTCGGGAAATGCAGCAGGGACGAAGACTGAATACCATCTACATCGGCGGCGGCACGCCGACTTCGCTCGCTCCGGAAATGCTGGAGAAACTTCTGAAGAAGATCGACAGTCTCTTTCCCACAGAAAATGTCCTGGAATATACGGCAGAAGCCGGCAGGCCGGATTCCATCACCGCCGAAAAACTGACCGTGCTGAAGAACCATCCGGTGAGCCGGATTTCCGTGAATCCGCAGACGATGAATCAGAAGACGCTGGACATCATCGGCAGGAAGCACACGCCGGAGGATGCCGTACGTGCCTTTGAAGCGGCAAGGCAGGCCGGATTCGACAATATCAATATGGACATCATCATGGGGCTTCCGGACGAAGGAGTTCCGGAGGTTACGCAAACACTCGGGGAGATCGGAAAACTCAGGCCGGATTCTCTGACGGTCCATTCTCTCGCCGTAAAGCGGGCTTCAAGGCTTAATGTCGAGAAAGAAGAGTATGCGGACCTGACGTTCAGGAACAGCGAAGAAATCATGGAGATGACCAGACAGAGCGCCCTGTCGATGGGACTGCATCCGTATTATCTCTATCGGCAGAAAAACATGAAGGGCAATCTGGAAAATACCGGATATGCCTCAGAGGGAAAAGAAGGTCTCTACAACATGCTCATCATGGAAGAGACGGAAAGCATTCTGGCAGCCGGCGCGGGCGCTTCGACAAAGTTCGTGCAGGCGGACGGGAGAATTACGAGAGTCGTGAATCCGAAAGACGTCAGAACCTACATTTCCCGGATCGATGATCTGATCGGGAAGAAAAGAACCGGAGTATGATGGAAAAGGATGGAAAGTCCTGGACAAAAGGGCATATCGTTGACTACAATTTAAAAGAGGAACTGGAGCATGGCGTCTATGTCAGCTGCCTTGCGCGGGATCTTGCGAAGGAAATGCAGCTGTCAGAGCAGAAGCAGTACGACATTTCCCTGGCCGGTTTCCTTCACGATGTCGGCAAGCTGGAAGTCGCCGAGCATATGCTGGAGAAAGAAGACGAAGCGCCTCTGATTATCGAGGAAATGAAATACGTCCGCATCCATTCGACGCTTTCGTATCAGATTCTGAAAGAGAGAGGCTATCCGGAAAACATTCTGGAAGCGGTGAGGTGCCATCATGAAAACTTTGACGGCACCGGCTATCCGGACAACCTGAGGGGGGACAGGATCCCGCTGGCGGCACGGATCATACGTGTCTGCGACGTGTTTGCTGCGCTGACCTCGGACCGCCCCTACCGGAAGCATTTTGAAATGGAAGATGCCCTGCAGCTGATGATCGATGAATCGCAGCATTTCGACCTCGGTGTGTTTCTGAATTTTCAAAGAATGATCCACCGGGTCGGTACGAAATACCAGTATCATTTTCAGGAAGGAGTTCAGGATGGAACTGATTAAGAAACCTGTCAACGGCATGAAGGATATCCTCCCGGAGGAGATGGAGATCCGGAATTATGTGATCGGGCTGATCCGTGAAACATACGGCTCTTTCGGCTTCTCGTCCATCGAGACGCCGGCGGTTGAGCACATTGAGAATCTGCTGTCCAAGCAGGGCGGCGATAACGAGAAACTGATTTTTAAGATTCTGAAAAGGGGAGAAAAACTTCACCTGGCCGAAGCGACCGAAGAGGCGGCGGTAACGGATTCCGGACTGCGCTACGATCTGACGCTTCCGCTTTCACGCTATTATTCGAACAATGCCAATGAGCTTCCTTCGCCTTTCAAGGCCCTGCAGATCGGTTCCGTCTGGAGAGCGGACCGGCCGCAGAAGGGAAGGTTCCGCCAGTTCACGCAGTGCGACATCGATATTCTGGGCGACGCTTCGCCGATGGCGGAGATTGAGCTGATCCTGGCAACCACCGGGGTCATTTCCAGACTCGGGTTCAAGGGCTTCACCATCCGCATCAATGACCGCCGCATCCTGAAGGACATGGCGGCGCAGGCCGGATTTGCGGAAGAGGATTACGACCAGGTCTTCATTACGATCGACAAGCTCGACAAGATCGGATGGGACGGCGTGAAAGAAGAACTGAAAGAAAACTTCCCGGAAGAGAAGGCTGAAAAATATGTATCCCTGTTTGAGGAGGCGAAGCCTTCGTACGATCTGCCGATGATTATCTCCACGGTGGATTCTCTGAAGGAAGGTGAATTCCGGATGCAGTTCGATCCGACGCTCGTCCGCGGGATGTCTTATTACACCGGACCGATCTTTGAGATATCCATGGATGAATTCGGAAGTTCTGTCGGAGGCGGAGGCCGCTACGACGGGATGATCGGAAAATTCACGGGACAGCAGGTGCCTGCCTGCGGCTTCTCGATCGGTTTTGAGAGAATCATCATGCTGCTGATGGAAAAGGGTTTCAAGGTACCGGACAGGAAAGCAAAGACGGCCATCCTTCTCGAGAAGGACCTGAAGGGCGACAGACTGACGGAAGCATTCCGGGAAGCACAGAAGCTAAGGGCTGAGGGGCAGGAAGTTTCCGTGTCGGTCATGAAGAAGAATAAAAAATTCCAGAAGGACCAGCTGGCCTCGGAAGGATACACGAATATAAAGGAGTATTTCAATGGCTGAGAGCATGAAAGGGCTGCACCGCACGGCCAGATGTGCGGAAATCACGGCAGAGCAGATCGGACAGACCGTGACGCTCATGGGATGGGTAGCAAAGAACCGGAACAAGGGAGGCATCATTTTCGTCGACCTGCGCGACCGTTCGGGAATTATGCAGGTGATTTTTGACGGTGAGAGAAATGACGCAGAGACATTTGAGAAAGCAGGCTCCCTGCGTTCGGAATATGTCATAGCCGTGACAGGAACCGTTGCCGCAAGAAGCGGCGCGGTCAATCCGAATCTGCGGACCGGCGAACTGGAACTTAATGCTGAATCGATGCGCATCCTTTCGGAATCCGAGACGCCGCCGTTCCTTGTACAGGACGGAATCGACACCCGGGAGGATCTGCGTCTCAAATACCGCTATCTGGATCTGAGAAGACCGGAGCTTCAGAAGAAGATCATTTTCAGAAGCCGCATCGTACAGTTCATGCGCGACTTCTTAAGCAGCGAAGGTTTCCTCGACATCGAGACGCCCTGCCTCATCAAGAGCACGCCGGAAGGCGCGAGGGACTATATCGTGCCGAGCCGCCTGCATCACGGGAACTTCTATGCATTGCCGCAGAGCCCGCAGCTTTTCAAGCAGCTGCTGATGTGCTCCGGGTACGACCGCTATTATCAGATGGCGCGCTGCTTCCGCGATGAAGATCTCCGGGCGGACCGCCAGCCGGAATTCACGCAGGTCGACATGGAGCTTTCTTTCGTGACCGAAGATGACGTAATGGATGTCAACACGCGTCTGCTGGCTTACCTGCTGCAGCACCTGCCGCCTGTTTATGAAGAACTTGACTTTGCGAAAGAACTTTCCGATGCCGCGAAAAAAGCCGGCGATCAGATTGCGGAAAGCGGAATCCCGAAAATGACCTGGCAGAATGCGATGGATCACTATGGTTCCGATAAGCCGGATCTTCGTTTCGGTCTTGAAATCCGCGATGTAACGGAGCAGGTAAAAGACTGCGGCTTCTCTGTCTTTTCAGGTGCCGTCAAGGACGGCGGCTTTGTCCGCGGCCTGACGGTTAAGGGACAGGCAGGCATGCCGAGGAAGAAGATCGACAAGCTGACGGAAACGGCAAAGACTTACGGAGCGAAGGGACTTGCCTACGCAGCCCTGGAAGAGGACGGAACGGTCAAGTCCTCCTTCGCGAAGTTCCTCTCCGAAGCAGAGATGGCCGGCCTTGCGGAAGCGATGGGAGCAGAAAAGGGAGACCTCATGCTCTTTGCCGCCGACAAATTCCGTACGGTCTGCGCTTCCCTGGGAGCGGTCCGTCTGGAACTCGGGGCAGAGCTGGGACTTTATGACAAGAATGAACTGAAGTTTACCTGGATCACGGAATTCCCGCTCCTGGAATGGTCAGATGAAGAGAACCGCTTCATGGCAATGCATCATCCGTTTACGATGCCGAACCTGGAAGACTGGCCGAAAATTGATTCGGATCCGGGATCGGTGCGTGCAGAAGCCTACGATATCGTATTGAACGGTACCGAGCTGGGCGGCGGTTCTGTCCGTATCCATATGGATGACGTACAGGAGAAAATGTTCGAGGCACTTGGCTTTACCAGGGAACGTGCCGAAGAGCAGTTCGGATTTCTGCTGACTGCCTTCAAATACGGAGTCCCGCCGCACGCAGGACTGGCCTACGGACTTGACCGGGTTGCGATGCTGCTGTCCGGTTCGGATTCGATCCGCGAGGTCATCGCTTTCCCGAAGGTCAAGGATGCTTCCGACCTGATGGCCGGTGCTCCCGGTACCGTAGAGGAGAAGCAGCTGAAAGAGCTGGGAATCGAGATCCGCGCCGAAGAGAAGAACACGGTAAGCTGAGTCTGAAAAGACGGAGAAGTCCATCTGCGCGTACGGCAGCCGGCCTGCCGGAAAAGGAGGTGCTCATGCTGTTCGGAAAAGATAAAACGGAAGTGTACAAAAGCCACCGGAAAGAAGAATTCAGAAAACTGAAGGATGCTTTCAAAAGCTCCGGCATCCGGATGAGCACCGGGAGCGTTGAGACCGAGTGCACATCCGGATGCGGGGCGAAGATCAATATGCATAAAGCAATCAACCGGAAATTCGATCCGTATCTGTATTTCATCTATACAGCAAAGGATGATGAGGAACGTGCGCGGCAGATCATGCAGGAAATGAACATTGTTTCCGATCAGGACGATGCCGGCAGCAGAAGCGTCAATTCCGTTTGACGGATGATGAATCATTTATTATAATAGATTCAGAACCATACTTTTTCGGTATTGATTGAGGGAGGAAGCATGGAAATCCGTCAGATGAGATATTTCCTCGCCACAGCGGAGGAAATGAATATTACAAGGGCAGCCGAGAAGCTGCATATCGCACAGCCGCCGCTTTCAAGAGCGCTGGCCGCCCTGGAAAAGGAACTTGGCACGCAGCTGTTTATCCGCGGAAAGCGCCGGATCATGCTGACCGCGGAAGGAGCACTTTTCCGCCATCGCTGTGAACAGATTCTGGCGCTTACGGACAAGACCGCAGAAGAGATCCGGACGATGAAGCACGGCATCAGCGGCACGCTGTATATCGGCACTGTCGAGGGAAGAGGGCCGGCCTATGTTTCGGAATGGATCGCCGGCTTTGAAAAAATCTTTCCGAACGTGCGCTACAATGTCTGGGACGGGAACATGGACGACATTTTCAGCAGGCTTGAGAAAGGTCTCATCGATGTTGCCGTGGGCCTGGAGCCGTATGATCCCGAAATTTACGAGGGCTATCATGTGGGCAGGGAACCCTGGGCAGCAGTGATTCCGGCGGACCATCCGCTTGCCGGTGCACGAAAGAGCATCCCCCTTGCGGAGCTGGCCGGGCAGGAACTGATTGTTTCTTCCAGAAAATCCCGCATGCAGGAAATCAGCAAATGGTTCCAGGATATCGGGGCGGAACCGAACGTGCGAGTCGGCGTTGCCCATGAATCCAATCTTTTTGAACTGGTCGAAAAAGGAATCGGCATCGGAATCTTCCCTGCTTCCATTTCGGAGAACGCTTCCGGCCGCCGCGTCGTCGTGAAGAAAATCGTCGAACCGACCTTCACGGCTTCGTATGTCCTGCTGGCGCCGAAGGAAAGGACAAGGTCGGAACTGGTGGACAAGTTTATTGCTTATGTCAGGGAAACGGAAGGAAAAAAATGATTTTCCGGGAACTGCTTGACGGGAGGCCTGGTTTATCTTATTCTATTAGGCAGTGAGGAAACGGGGGCATAGCTCAGCTGGGAGCGCAAGCACTCAGGTATGCGACCCCTCAACAATGAGGAAAGCAAAAAAATTGAATAGCCCGGAAGTCCAGTAAAATCAAAGGTTTCCGAACACACGGGGGTATAGCTCAGCTGGGAGAGCGCCTGCATGGCATGCAGGAGGTCAGCGGTTCGATCCCGCTTATCTCCACCAAAAACAATAAGCCACAAGGCCAAAACCTTGTGGCTTTGGTTTTACCTATCAGACCGGACACTTGATAAAGGACTAGGCAAAAAAGAGGCGCAGTTTCACAAGACTGTGCCTCTTTTTTGCAGGATTCCCTTATTCCCTTCAAGCATTGTGAGGATTATTCTTGATGCCTTTGTTTTATTCATAAAGTAAGCGCAATCATTAAATAAAGGTAGAGCCATGTTTTCCGATTGGAGAGCATGGCTCTTTTTTTATACCCCAATATAAAATTTCAGAAAAGAAAGGCGGAATGCTCCATGGTCTACGCAACCCTATCAAATCCAAACCGGCCCGGCTCACCTGCCGTGACAGTCGGCTTCCCCATCACGGAAAATGTATACGCAGATTTGGAGTCCATCGGTATCGGCAGCGCTACGGAGCGTGACTGCTATGCTGCTTCGGTCGGCGGTGACGTTCCGATCATCAAGCGTCTTGAAAAGACTGCCGTGAACGTCGACGAGCTGGACTATCTCGTCAAACGGCTGGACAGCTTTGACCGGCGCGAGCTCGCACAGTTTCAGGGTGTGGCTGTCAGCCGCGGCTATTTTGACATGACTGACCTCATCAATCTGACCTTTTGTTGTCAGAACGCAACGGTGGTGCAGGATTTTTCCGACCTCGCCTCCATTGGCCGCGCGCATTATCTGGACATCCATGGCGGTGCGATGCCAGAAGAACTGCAGTCAGTCGACGCCCGAAAGCTGGCCCTGTCACTTCTGCTCAACGAGGATGGTAAGGTTACGCCTTACGGTGTCGTTTATGATAACGGCATGCAGCTGGAACAACTCTACGGCGGGCAGCACTTTCCCGACTACCTGTACAGCGGCAATACCGTGCTGACCGTGGCGATGACGGATCGCAGGCTTTCTGAAGATGCCGCGCCGATCACCTGGCTGCACTTTCCTATAAACGACTGGCAGATAGAACGATCTGTCATTCGTACCGGGATCTCTGTTCCCGAAGACATGCGGCTGCGGTATTCCGACAGCGAGCTACCGCAGGAATTAACTGCGTTGCTGGGCGGCGAGAACCTCCATGACGTCAATGATCTGTGCGCTGGCTTTGCGGAATTGGATCAGGGCGACCGGCAAAAGCTTGGCGCCGTCCTTCAGATGGCTCAGCCCGACGATCTTGTCCAGGCGCGGAACCTTCTGAAACAGCTCGACCTGTTCGATTTCATCCCGAAGGTCTCCACTCCCGCGGAATACGGGCGATACATGATCGCGGAATCCGGTCGATTTGAATACGATGAAAATCTGGATGAGTTCTATGACTATCAAAAGTATGGAAAACAGCGCATGAGTCAGGAGCAGGGCCAGTATGTCGGCGGCGGCTATGTCAGCTACCACGGCTTCATTTCCATTGAGGAAGTGCTGGCGGGCAGTGAAACGGAACGGATGGAACAGACGCTGGGAGGAATGTGACATGCTCAAGCTGCAGTTGACCCGAGACGGTGCCTATGACGACGAATATCTGGAGCTTCCGGCAACTCTGGCCGATGTCGGTGAGGTAATGTCACAGCTGGATGAAACAAGCAGCAATGTTGCTTCCACCCGCATCTACGGCGCCATCAGCGACGTCTGGAATATCGGACGTTACTTGAAGCGCGCAAACGTGAATGATCCCGATCATCTAAAAAAGCTGAACCGCATCGCGGAGATCGTCAACACGCTGGGCCGTGAGCAGTGCCTCGTATTCGAGGGCGCGTTGGACGCCGAGTCTGTAAATGGCCTGGATGATGTGATTGCCATCGGAGAACGTCTGGAGGATTATATTCTCGTTCCCGAAATTACTACTGACCGGGAGCTGGGCGTCTGCCTTGTGGAATTCGGCGTTAAGCCTTTCAGTGAAAGCGTCCGGCCTTATCTGGACTTTGGGAAGATCGGCGCCGAGTATTACGCCGATCACGGCGGCGCATATATTTCCTGCGGCTATGTTCTCAGAAAAGACAGCGCGGATCAGGCCCTGCTGGATTTTACCCAGCCCCATCCGGCTCAGGAATTCGGCGGAATGAATATAGGATAGCTATTTCCGCCGCTTCATGGTATTCTGTGTGCTTGACAAAACAAGAAGGAGATGAAAAAGCCATGAGCGTAAACGCCAGAGAAGAACAGTATGAGCATGTGGAGCTTTTCGGAAAACCCGCCCTCTTTACGGATTCCCGCATTGACCGCAGCACGGTACCCGAAGGCTTCCACTGCTACGACCTGCGCGGTTCCGATTACGATCCCGGCAAGCCGATGACGCTGGAAAATCAGGTCGCGGTCAATCACGCCGGCACGGTGCTGACCGCCGAGCCGGTGACCATTCCCAAGGAGGGCTTCCGCCGATTGCGCGGCAAGCTCAATTTTCTCGGTGCATGCCTGACGCTGCCGGAATTCTGTGAGGAACACGGCATCGCACTCCCGCCCGACAACCGGAAATTCATTCTGCGGCCCGCCTCTCCCAATGAGGCGGGATTTTTTTATGCCCTGCCGAAGGAACAGGACGAGGCGCTGGGCGCCGTCGGCCATGTCCGCATTGATTTCGGGCACGACGGCAATGAGTTCTGGCACACCTGGCATCCTCGCGGTGACGAGTCGCTGAACAGCCCTGAATTCAAGGCGGAGCTGACGGATCTGGTCAACGAGCTCCGGAAAACCGGCCCACTGAAAAATCTCAGCGCCATGGCCGGTTATTGCAGGAATCGCGGCGGAGAAATCGAAGGCGGCTGGCGGCAGAACTACGGTTACGTGATTGAAACGGAACGATACCGCTACTGCCTGCGGTGCAATCCCGGCCCGGAGATTACCACGCCTACCTCACCGCCTTCGACCTGCGGGTGCAGCGGATGAACATGAAGCAGGAAGCTCCCGCACAGGAGCATGGACTCACGGAGGCCGGAAAGGAAATGCTCCGGAACGCCGCCGACAACACGCTGCCACACAGCTACAGCTGGTTTATTTTTCAGGATTATAACACGCCCAGTGAAAAGCTCACCAGCGACCTGACGCTTCCGGAGGCGATCCAGTTATATAACGACATAGGCAGCGACAACAAGCGGCTCGGCGTGACTAAGGACGGGATCTCCACCGTGGATCTCGTGATCACGCTGAACGGCGAACAACAGCTGTCGGAGGACTACACCCGCCTTGCCAGTTTTTCCGGCGATCCGGTTATCGCGGAAGCGGCGGAAACACTGCATGAAAAGCTTACAGAACAGACGCCCGAGCAGGGCATCACGATGGGAGGTTTATGAAATGAGACAGAACCCCGAATGGGTGAAATTCATGAAGGAGCAGTATCCGTCCGGCACCCGTGTCCGGCTCACGGAAATGCGCGATCCCTACGCTCCGGTGCCACCCGGCACTGAGGGAACCGTCGATTTTGTTGACGATGCCTGCGGGATACACATGCAATGGGACAACGGTCGCACCCTCGCGCTCATCCCCGGTGAGGATCGCTTTTCCGTCATTCCGCAGCCGCTTCAGACGCTGAAGCTGTACATGCCGCTCACCGTCAGAAGCTATGAGCGCAACGAATACGGCGACATGGACGATGATCCCATTGAGCTTGACGGCCGGACGGCCCTTTCCTATGAGGATCACATTCTCGCCGCCCTTCTGAAAGAACGGAGGCCGGAGGAAACGGAGCGCGGCCTTATGAAATACTACGGCGCGGACGACAGCGTAAACAGCAAGGTACGGTCTTACGTTTTCACAATAGAACGTGTTCAGGGCCAATTGATGGGGGTTGCCGAGTGCCACGTGCAGGGCGATCTGACGGCAGAGGAACTCGACCGGCTCAAGGAAACCATCATCGGTCAGGCAGCAGACGGCTTCGGGGAAGGGTTCGAGCAGCGCCCAATCAAAACCGGGGACGGCGAAATTTATGTCAGCCTGTGGAGCAGTGATAAAAGCTGGAGCATCATGACGCGGGACGAGTTGGAGCAGGGCCAGCAGATGGGAGGAATGACGCTTGAATAGTAAAATAATGGAGTTGGAAATCAGACGCCCCGGCCCGCTCGGGGCAAACACCTCCGCGACTCTCGCTCTGCCCGCCGCGCCCTATGAGATTCTGGACGCGCTGGACAGGACGCGCGTGACGGATGAGCGCGTCATCTACTCCACGGAAATCCTGAGCTGTGAGCTGGACTATCTGCCGCAGTTTCTCAGCCCTAGCTCCAACCTTTATGAGCTCAACCACCTGTGCAATCGTCTGACTTCCCTCAGCGATTGGGAGTTGGACTGCTTCGAGGGCATGGTCATGATGGACGCCGTGCAGAAAAGCTATGAGCCGATCCCCGTGGACCGACTCATCAACATGACCGCCAGCATGGAGCACTGTCAGATCGCCTATGAAGCGCACGACGACGAATCCCTCGGCAAATTCTACGCGGAAAACGGGTTTGTCCCGCAGCTCGACAGCGTGCCGGACAATATCTACGCCTGGCTGGACTTTGAAAAGATCGGTAAGGAGATGCGCGAGGGCGAGGGCGGCGTTTTCACTCCACACGGTTATGTGGTGCAAAACGGCATCATCGCGCGGCTGTACCAAAGCGGAGAGGCCGTCCCTTCCGAAAAGCCGGATTATACCGTGCTTCTCCGCGTGACGAAGGGACGCTTCAACGATCCCGAATATGACAACGACCTTTCAACGCTCCTGAAGCTGCCTGCCGGCGATCAGGAGCTTTTTCACGCGGTGAAGGAGGTGGGCGCGGCCTCCCCGGATGAATGCGCGTTCACCGCCGTGGACTGCGACGTCCCCCGGCTGACGGAAAAGATCACCGATGAGTTGGAAGCCACGAACGGCGACTGCTACGGGTTGGTCAACGAGTTGGCCGGACAGCTCCGGTACCTCGACCGGGAGGGCGGCATCCCGGTCTGCAAGGCCATGATCGCAGCAGCGCCCGATGACATCTCGCTGGACGAGGCGCTCGACCTCGCGTATCAGGCCGACGAGTTTTCTCTTCTGCGGGAAGCCGCGACTCCCGCGGACTACGCGAAAGCGGAGCTTGCGAAATGCTCCATCCCGCTGAAAGAGGAACTGTTTTCCGGCGATGCGGCTCTCCATCATTACGGCGAAAAGCTCATGGAGCACAACCTCGCCTCCGCCACCGATTACGGTATCCTCGTCTCCCGAAACGGCCGGACGGTGGAGCAGTGCCTGAACCGGCCCGGGCCGCAGATGGAAATGAGGTGAGCGACATGAGGGATTACCCGTACCCTTATCCATGGAAAGAGCTTCCCGGAACGGCGGAAGAAACGCGATTTCTTAGCTGGCGCCTTTCCGAAATGTCCGTCCGGGAACGGTATCTGCTGGAGGGCGCCTCCCAGCTTCAATCCATCGACATCGCAGCGGACCTGATCAATCTGACGGAGCAGCTCGACAGCTTTTCGCTCTGCCTTGGCGCGACGGATGATGCCGCACTCGGCGCTTACGCCGCCCGCTATCGGGAAAGAGTTCCCGAAAAGCGGATACCTCTTCTCAATACGGCGCGCTGGGGACGCGACCTGCGTGAGCGGTATGGCGGGGTTTTTACATCGGGCGGCTTCGTGGAACAGACCTCTCCTCTCCGGCAGATCTACGCCGCCGGAGATTCTCTCGGCAGGCTGACGGTCGGAGACGCGGCCATGCGGCTGAAGGTTGCGTCCGCTCACTGTCCGGACGGCGTGTGGCTCATGCTCCCCGACCACGAACCCGTCACCGGCGAGCCGGACGAGCTGGCCGCCGCGCGGGGTGAGCTCGGCGTGACAGGATGGGCCGGCGCGGTTTTGCTGGAGGCGAAATGCTGTCTCTGGAATATTATGAACCCCGCGAGCCAGTACGCGACCCTTGAACAGCTCATTGACGCCGGTAACAACCTCGGTTATGTGCTGGAGGAACAGGGGCAGGGAATGCCCTGCTTCGACGAATATTTCCGGGCGGCGATGGAACTGGAAGGCTGCACCCGGCTCGACGAGGCGCTGGACATTTCCCAAAATCTTAATTGCTATGACTTCATTCCCGCAGAGGAATATTGGGAAAGGTTCGGGCGACGGCTTGCCGGGCGGTCGGGAATCGTCGATCCTGACAGCGCCGCGGCTCCGTACTTCGACTATGCCGGATACTGCAAGTCCGAGATCGAACGGCTTGGACTCAAGCGCTACGCGGACGGGTATATTGCCCGGAACGACCAAGCGTTCATCCATGAATTCAGCGAGCCTTCCCCACAGGAACAGAGTTTGAGCCTGAGCCTGTGAAGGAGGCTGGCGACATGAGTAAGATATTTTCTCTCGTCGGTCTGGAAACCAACACCGGCATCCGGGATATCGGGATCATGGGCGGCATACCGGAACTGGAGGACATCCAGAACTCCAAGGTGTACCGGGAGCTGGTGGAGGACTGCGGCGAATCGGAATACATCGCCGTCGTTGTCAAGTCCTTCCGTTATGGGCAGGGCCCACCCGAGCCCGCCTCCTCGGAAGACCTGAGCTGGATCGGGATGCATCCTGAGATTGTGAAAAACGGCGACGCGGCGGAGCTTCAGACCTCACGCTTTGCCATCCTTTATCCCGACCAAGGGATGCAGATGAATATGTAGCGCCTTCTGATTTCAAAAGAATCGGAAGGCGCTTTTTGCGTTTCAGGGGAAAAATGGTCCATCGTCAAATCAACACACAACCGTATACGGAAAATGAGAGGCGCTGTCTTTGAAAAAAGGCGGCGCCTTTTTTGTTTTTCCGGGAAAGGAACGCGCCATGCGCCAGGAAACCAAAGCAGAAGAAAAAACAGGGGCCGGAGCGACCGGCCCTCCGAAAAAATACACCGTACTTTCTCCGCGGGATCTTTCCCGCTGTGATGGCTGTCCGTATCCACGCGTCGGCTTTATCTGCTGGAGTCCGGACGGCACCTGCATGAAAACCGACATGGACAGATTCAGCCGCGGCCGGAAAGGCAGGTGACGCGATGAACAGCATCATCAGCTGGGTGGGCGGCAAGAAAGCGCTGCGGGATCTCATCTATCAGAAAATGCCGAAGGAGTTCGGACGGTATATCGAAGTCTTCGGCGGCGGAGGTTGGGTGCTGTTCGGACGAACACCCGACGTCGCCATGGAGGTCTACAACGACTTCAATTCCGACCTTGCCAACCTGTTCCGCTGCGTCCGCGACCAGCCGATGGCGTTCCTGAAGGAGTTGGGTTTCCTGCCGCTGAACGGCCGGGATGAATTCTTTGTATTGAGAAAATTTCTGGAGCAGGAGGAATTTACCGACGCGTTTATGCGCCAGGAGCTGGAGCTTGCTCAGCGGGAGCTGACACCCGTCCAGTTTGAAGAAATCAGAGCCATTCTTTTGGAGAAAGCCCAGCTGTACGATATCCGGCGCGCCGCCGCCTTTTTCAAGGTGATCCGCTACAGCTACGGAAGCGGCTGCACCAGTTATGGCTGTCAGCCTTTCGATATCCGCAAGACCTTCGATCTCATTTGGCAGGGCAGCCGGAGGCTAAAAGATACGGTCATAGAGAACAAGGATTTTGAAGAACTCATCAAGCAGTACGACCGTGAAAACGCTTTTATCTACTGCGACCCGCCGTACTATCTGACGGAAGGCCACTACGCCGTGGAATTCCGCAGAGAGGATCACTTCCGTCTGCGGGATACCCTGAAAAACTGCCAAGGCAAATTTTTAGTCAGCTACAACGACTGCGAATTCATCCGAGAGCTGTACCAGGATTTCCGGATCGAAACGGTCAGCCGCCTGAACAATTTGGCACAGCGGTACGACAGCGGCTGCGAGTACGCCGAAGTCCTGATCTCCAACTACGACACCGGCGAACGCCTGCGGGATATGCCGGTCCAGCTGGGGCTTTTCGATACCGCCGGGCTCACCGCGTGAAATCAGATCAAATAAATTTTAGGAGGAAACCAATATGAAGATTTTGAAAGTGTCCGCAAGCGTGGACAAGGAATGCCGCCTGGTTCTGCCCATGGAGTCCGTGAAGCTCGAAGGGTTCCGACCCGGCGACGAGGTGTCCGCGCTCCTGGCTGTCCCGGAGGATGGAGAATTCCCCGGCCTGATGATGCTGGCCGCGCCGAAGGATTCGGCCATGTCTTTCTTTACACAGGACTGCGGCGGCGATGAGGACGGAGAAAGTGCTGAGGAAGCGGACGATTTCGCCCTGCCGCACGATCTCCTGCGGGCCGCGGGCATCCCCATCGACGGGGATCTGGACGTCACCTGCGTCCCCGGCACTATTATCATCCGGGAATCGGACGTACTCGACCGCCTGCCGGACGGTCTCCGGGAGATATTCCGGTCCTTCGGCATCCATCCCGACACCGTGCGGGAGGTTATGAAAAAGGAGGGTTACTTCGCATGAAAGCAAAGCAGATGTATAAGGTCGTGGACGGCAAGGGCCGTGTCCTCATTCCAAGAGAGCTCCGCGCCGCGTCCGGTATGGATTACGGCGACATCGTCCGGCTTGGCGTCAGCCAGGGAGCCGTCAACGTGAAAAAGGTGGATCTCATCGAGGTTGGCGACCAGTCTCCGGAGGCGGTGGAAGCCTTCATCTACGCCGCGATCCGGGACATGCCGGAGGAAAAAAAGATCGCCATAGCCGCGAAGCTGCTGGAACAGCTTCAGGGCGGGAAGGAGCCGCTTCGTGTCAACTGAAAAATTGCGGTACGGGTCCGAGGACTGCGTCCGGACCGGAACCGGCATGTTTATCGCCGGTTTCGTGGCCGTCATCGATCCGGATGCTCTGCCGGAAGACCAGCGCGGCGTCCGCCAGCTCCTGTTCTGCGAAGGCGGGGCAGGCAGCTTCCCAAACGCGGCCGACGACGCCGTGCGCGCCGTGTCCCTCTCAAACGGAGAATGCGTCATCAGAAAGCGCGGTGAGCTTCTCGGCCTGTTAAAGCCCGAACTGCTTCCCGACCGCGCGCGGCTCCAGCTCTCGCAGATTCGTCCTCTGGATTCGGAGATTCCGAAGAAACCGGAGTTTTTCGGCTACTGCTTCCTGCCGGACGGCCGGTATTCTTCCGGCGTCCCGCTTGCAAACGATCTTGAGGTTCGGGAGTACATCGACGTCCAGAGCCGCTACCAGCACCGCCTCATGATCTGTGATCGGGAGGATTGCTGCGTTTTTGAAATGCAGGATGGCAAGCTCATTTTTCCGACGAGGGAAGCTCTGGATACACAGCGTCCGGAGTCGGACAGCGGCATGGAACTGAAATTATGAACCATACCTGGACGTAAGGCCGGGATCGGCGGCGCTGATTCCGGCCTTCGTCGTATTCAAATTTGAAATTGAAAGAGAGGAATGAAAAAGCGTATGAACCTGAAAGGCAAAAAGAAGGGCGTCCTGCTTCTGGTTCTCCTGCTGGTTCTTCTGGTATGCGGCGGCATTTACACGGGCTACCGTCTACACCCGGAGAGCTTCGTCGGGAAAAACGACATCATCACCCGCGGGGAATTTGCCGCGGATCTGGCGAAGGAGCTGAAGCTGGACACGGGAAGCGCGGTGAAGGACCCGCCTACCTTCTCCGACATTGACGGGCATTGGGCGGAAAAGTACATTGAGGCACTCGTCAACGCCGGAATCATCGATCCCGCAGATTACCCGGACGGCTTCAAACCGGACGAACCGATCACCCGCGCCGAGATTATCAAAATGCTGGTGCGGGTAAAGGGCCAGGACGATGAAGCAAAAAACACCCAGGGGCACAGCGGTTATGACGACCAGTCGGATATCCCGGATGATGACAAGGGCTATGCCATCGTCGGAAAAGAAGACGGGATCATCGGGGATACCGGCGACGGCAAGCTCCACCCCAACGATCCGGTGACCAAGGGCGAGGCCGACGATATGACCGGCAAGGCCGATCCGAAGCCTGTCACGCCAACACCATCGTCCCCGGCGTCTGATACCCCGACCCCAAGTAATCCGGAACAGCCGACACCGACCCCCAGTGAGCCGGAGAAGCCAACACCAGCACCGACCCCGACACCAACTCCCGGAGGCTCGGATTCCGGTGATTCCGGTGGCTCCTATTATTACCCGGACGCGCAGGTACGGTTCGAGCTGCCGGAAACTGCCCATACCGATACCGAGATCAAGGTCATGCCGGTATGGAAATACACACAGAGCTTTGCGTGGTCGCTGACCAAAACCGCCGCGGACGGCTCCAAACAGCCGGTGGAGCTTACTGACGCCGTCACCGGAAGCCTTGGGCTGGAGGGCGGTACTATTCAATTTAAAGAGGACGGCGTCTATACCCTGACCGCGACGGCGAAAAACGTCAGAGGAAAAGAAACAACGCTGTCCAAAACCGTGACCGTATACCCGGTGCTTGACCTGACCTTTGACCTGCCGGAAACGACCCACACGGACAAATCCGTCACGCTGGCTTACGCTCCGGCATCGCTCTACGGCCACGACATCGTCTGGACGGCGGAAAAGGACGGCGAATCCGCCCAGCTCACCGACATTCTGGATGGCACGTTGGGCAGCGAGGGCGGTACCTTCGCTTTCAAGAGCAAGGGCAGCTATACCCTGACTGCCGCCGTTACCGACGAAACCGGCCGCGTCTTTACGCATACGGAAAGCACGAAGGTCTATCCTGTCGCGGGTATTGCGTTCACGCTCCCGGAAACGTCCCACACCGACACCGCGGTGGATGTTGCCGCCACGCTGACGAACGCGGACGGCATGTCCGTGGTGTGGAGCCTAAAAAAGAACGGCGAGCCCGCGGCGCTGTCCGACGAGCTGGATGGCGCCCTTACCGACTCGGGCGGTAGTATCCGCTTCAAGGACAAGGGCGTATACCGACTCACCGGAACACTGACCGATGAAACCGGCAGAACCTTTGAAGCCTCGCAGACCGTCACTGTCTACCCAATCGGCTCCGTGGGCTTCTACCTGCCGGAGATCGCGCACACAGATACCGACATTCAGGTGAAAGCGACCTTCCAAAACGTCGGGACCGCCGAAATCCAGTGGTCGCTGACCAAAGACGGCAAGGCTGCGGTCCTTTCCGATTATGTGGAGGGCAAGCTCACGGATACCGACAGCACTGTCCGCTTTAAGGAAAAGGGCGAATATGTGCTGAAAGCAGCCTTCACTGATCCCGCGGGCAGAACCTACAGCTATTCCGCGCCCATCAAGGTCTATCCCATCCCCGACATCACCTACAAGCTGCCGGAAACCGCCCACACTGACACCACCGTCACCGTAACGCCGGAATCCAGTGAGCTTGGAAGCCTGAAGGTGGAATGGCTCCTCGAAAACGGCTTCGGCTTTCAGGACTGGTTTACCTACGTCGACGGGGCGCTGGACAACAGCGGCGGCACCATCCGATTCAAGCACGCCGGCACCTATGAGCTTATTGCCCGGATCACGGATGAAACGGGCCGCGTGTTCCTGTATGAAAACGGCGGGAAGATCGAAGTCCTGCCGGTGCTGGATATTTCCTTCGAGCTTCCGGCAGCGACCCATACCGACCGGACCGTCGACCTGCGCACCCGCGGCAACAACAATGTGCTTCCGGTGGAATGGTCGCTCACCAAAGACGGCAAGCAAGTGGATCTCACCGACGCGCTGGAGGGCAGCCTGAACGCCTACGGCGGCAAAATCCTGTTCAAGGACGTTGGAAACTATACTCTGACCGCCTCCATGACAGACGCTCTGGGACGGGTGTTCTCCTACAGCGCCTCTACCATCGTCTATCCCGTTCCGACCGTCACGCTGAACACGCCGCAGACCTGGTACGCCGGAGAAGCCGGAACGGTCAGCGTCAGCGGCACAGATCTGGAGAGTCTCACCGCCGACTGGACGGTTATTCAGGGCGACGGCGGTGCGGAACCTTATGCGATCTATGCCTCCGGAACCCTGGCCAAAGAGGGCGGCACGATCACCTTCCCGGCGAAAGGCCGGTATCAGCTGATCCTGACTCTGACGGACCCCGCGGGCCGTACCTTTATAAACAGCCAGAGCTTCACCGTGTACCCCATTCCTTCCTTGAGCATCGGCATCCCGGCACTGACCTACAGCGGCGACGCCATCGCGGTCACCACCTCCGGCACCGAGCTGGATGGCGATACCGTGGATTGGCTTGTGTCTGAAGACGGCGGCGAAGCAAAGCCCTATACGGAGTACGCCGCGGGTTCTCTGGACAGCAGCGGCGGCACCCTGCGGATCGGCACGGACAAGACCGTTTCCGTGAAGCTGCGGGCGGTGGTCACGGACAGGAACGGCCGGAAATTTACCTTCGATTCCAACGCCGGGACCATCAAGCCCGTCGCCAGCTTCCCATTTACCATTCCGTCCTCTGTTCACATCGGCTCCAGCTTTACCGTGTCCCTGCCGTCGGCCACCGGTCTTGAAGACAGAACCCTCACATGGGAGCTGACCAAAGACGGCAGCGCGGCCAGCTATACCGGAGGCCTCACCAACAGCGGCGGGATCGTCGCCGTCAGCGCCACCGGAAGCTATATTCTGACTGCCAGCACCACCGACAGCGAGGGCAGGGTTTTCCGGTATTCGCAGGGCTTCACCGTTACCAACACCGCGCCGAACAAGCCCACAGGTAGCGCCTCCGTCACCAGAACCGCAAAGAACGGAAATCTTCTGGTGAACATTAACGCGTCGGCCACCGACCCGGACGGCGATCCCGTGACGCTGGAATACTCCGGCAACACCTCCGACAGCTGCTATGCCGTTGGAACGCATACCGTGAAGGTCCGCGCCAGGGATGCCTGGGGGCTTACCTCCGACTGGACGGACATCACCTTCACGGTGGTAAACTCCGCGCCCACCACGCCGGTCATCACCCGCACGCCGGACGGCAACAGCGTGGCGCCCGGTACGGCCATCACCATCACGGCCTCCAGCACCGACCCGGACGGCGACGCGATCACCTACGTCTGGGAAGGCCGTCCCGCGCAGACCAGCACCGGTTATCCGCTGGGCAAGAATGTGGTGCGGGTAAAGGCGGTCGACTCCACCGGGGCCGAATCTCCCTGGACGGCTATCGTCTTCTTCGTGTCGGACGCCACTCACGGCGGCGGCATGACGCTGACCGGCCCGGAGTCCACGATCATTGAGAACGGCATCGACGGGGCGACCATCACCAAGTACACCTTCACCGTGCCGCCCGTGTCCGGACATTCCGGTCAGGATTACGGCCGTGTGCGCGGGTACAACATCATCACCGGGCAGTGGGACCAGCTGGACTACGGAACCACCACCAACGGCATCACCTTCACGCGGTCGCTGTCACCCGGTATTTACTCGAAGCTGGAGATGTACTATTACACCAATCATGACTGTATGTACAACAAATCCAACATCACCTACAGCGTGGAATTCTATTTTAACTGATCTGCCAGCCGAACCGGGAAAGGAGGAACCCCCATGGACGGCATTCAGATGAAAAACAACCACATCCTGTACTATGGCAACATCGCGGGATATCTTGACGCGGAACGGAACACGGCGGTCGTCGACCCCATGTTCCGCACCGATGAGATGGAGTCTTATCTCTCAGAACAGAAAGGGCTCTCTGTAAAATGGACGCCCGGTACCTATGACAGCCTCGCGTCCGGTACCATCGACACGGAGGGCAACCCGCAGGTGCTCAAAAAATGCCGGATTCATCAGTTGAAGCCCAACGCCGACGTCATGATGAAATTTATCGGCTACGACGAGCTGACGGAGCGCTTCGGGGAGCCGGACCCGGAAAATTATGAAGTGGTCTACGACGGCGAGGTCGGCACCAACGATCTTGAGGCGCTCTATGAGAAATTCAATATCGACCACCCGCCCGGCTATAAGGGCCACAGCCTCTCTATTTCGGATGTAGTGGAGCTTTACGATGCGTCCGGCAGTTCCTTCCACTACGTTGACCGCTTCGGCTTCAAGGAAATTGCGTTTCAGGCGCCGGAGCAGGAACAGCAGCAAGGCCCGCGGATGAGCCTGTGACCCCCCGCAGCCGGACGGCTGTTTTTTTCACAGCAAGGAGGATTTACCAATGTCAGATGAGTTTCCGATTATCTACCCCTATTCCTGCGAGGAAGCAAGAAGCCGGAACCAGATCTTCCTGTGGCGTGAGAGCCACAGGGAGAACATCGCGTGCAAAAACGCCATTGAGGAAGCGATCCGCCGGGATTTTGACGGGATGCACCTCAAGGCTGAATGCGCACAGAGCGTGATCGAACAACACGGCTTCAAGCGCGTTCAGCGGGTGCTGGCAAATACCGTACAGCGAAAGGATTGGGACGGGCGCTTTTCCCATGACAACAAAGCCTGGGCAAAAAGCGTGTACATCCCGCCCGACAAGAACAGTCTAAACGATCACAATCTGGAGTATGTGGCGGAAAGCCACCCCGCCGTGCTGGATGGATTCATCAATCAGTACCGCCGCGCGTATCAGGAACTGGGCCTGTTCGGCCCAGGCCAATGCGAGCCGGACTCCGAAAAGCTGAACTATGAGGGCCGTGTTCTGGTACTGTCGCCGGACATTTTGAAGGAGAGCTGCTGGAGCCAGCAGGATCAGCTCTGGCTGGCGACCGGCGGCTTCGGCTGCGCCCCCAATTCCTCCGGCCGGGCGGTGTTCGCCACCTGCCTGAACGACGGAGAAAAAACACGCTGGAACCGCGCTGATTTTACCGGCGTTCTGCAGGAGCAGCTTCTGCCCGATTGGGCGAAGGAAAAGCTCTCGGAGCTTCAGGAGCAGCCGTCCGAGGGCATGGGCGGCATGAAAATGGAATGATCCCAAACACAAAAATCTGAAGGAGGAAACGATCATGAGTAAAAACCCGACAGCCGAAAAAGCTCCGCAAACGGCGCAGACAGCCGCGGAACAGCCCCTGCCGATGAAGGTGGACGTGAAAATCGGCTCCATCCGGCCGGAGGGCAGCGTCCGGGCCTTCGCGTCCATCAACCTGAACGACTGCTTCGCCATCCGGAACGTGAAGGTGGTGGACAGCACCAAGGGCCTGTTCGTCGCCATGCCCAGCTACAAGGCGGGCAACGGTGAGTACAAGGACATCTGCTTTCCGGTGACCAAGGAATTCCGGGAGCAGCTCAACCAGGCGGTGATCGACGCCTATCATCAGGCTCTCACGCAGAGCCAGAATCAGGGACAGGCCCAGCAGAGGGCGGCAACGCCCCCTTTTGAACAGGCGCCGGAGCAGGGTTCCGGCATAAAGATGGCGGGGCTGTGAGGTCCCGTCTTTGCTATGAAAAAACATATTGGAGGTAAAGCAAAATGAAAAAATTTCTGAGCACCGCAAAAAACGGCCTGATTTCCATGGCGCGGCGCGCAACACACAGCCTGAAACGTATGGCGGACAAGGCCAGATATGAGCTGACCATGTTCTACCTGAATTCCCGCGGCCTGCTTCGCTCCCAGAGCGGCGAAGGCTTCGTGGACACAGCGATTAAAATCCTCATCGCAGTCGTCATCGGAGCGCTGCTGCTGGCGGGCCTCTACGCCCTGTTCGGGGAAACCGTGCTGCCGACCCTGAAGAAACGCATTCAGGACATGTTCAACTATGGCGGCTAACGTGCCGCTTCTTCTGCAGGCAGTCAGCTTCACCATTCTGCTGACCGCGGTGGCGGTATGCGATATCCGAAGGCGGATCATTCCGGATATGCTCTGCGCGGGGATCGCCCTGACGAGCCTTCTCGCCTTTGAACCGAAAAATCTCGCCGGAGCGCTCATTGCGGTGATCCCGCTGGTGATCGCCCGGTTTTTCGGCGGCATTGAGGGCGGGGACATCAAGCTCATGGCGGCGTCCGGGCTGGTGCTGGGTTTCCGGCAGAGCCTTGCCGCCGCCATTCTCGGCTTCACCGCGTTTGCGGTGTTTTCCGGCATTTACACGTTAATCGGGAAGGTGCGCGGAAGGGATACGGAAAGAAAGCCGTATCCCCTCGCGCCCTTTCTCTCTCTTGGCTGTCTTGCAACCTATTTTCTTTTCTGATGGGAGGAAATATCCATGAAGTTTTTGAAAAACCGCACGGTGCTGGGCGCTGTCTGCATTGTGCTTTCCTTGCTGATCTGTTTCGCGCTGACGCCGCTTTTCAATCAGAGCGTGTCGCGAAAGACCACCGTGGTAAGAGTGGTTAAGAGCATCCAGAGCGGAGAGCAGATCACGAAGGACATGGTTCAGACGGTGGAGGTGGGCGGCTACAACCTGCCGGAAACCGTCATGAAAAAAGCCGATTCCGTGGTCGGCAAATACGCCAAAGCAGACCTTGCCCCCGGCGATTATGTCCTTTCCGCCAAGCTGTCGGACGCTCCGGCAGCGGAAAATGCCTATCTGTCCGACCTGAACGGGACAAAGGAGGCCATTTCCGTCAGCATCAAGAACCTTGCGCAAGGGCTGTCCGGGAAGCTGGCGGCCGGCGACATCGTCAGCGTCATCGCCCCGGACTACAAAAAGCAGGGCTCCACGGTCATCCCGCCCGAGCTGACCTATGTGGAGGTCATCGGCGTGACCGCCAGCTCCGGCAATGACACCGATCAGACCAAAACCGAGTCTAGCAAATCCGACAGCAAGGACGAGGAAAAGCAGCTTCCCGCCACCGTGACTCTCCTGGCAACATCGGATCAGGCCAAGATTCTGGCAGAACTGGAGTCGGAAGGCAGCATCCATCTGTCCCTTGTTTATCGTGGCAGCAAAGACAAGGCCGATGAATTTCTGGCGACACAGGACAAGCTGCTGTCGGCCCTGTACCCGAAAACCACAAGCAGCTCCAGCGGAACAGCCAGCGGTTCGAACAGCGTGCCTTCCGGTACGAATGTCCCCGCCGTGAGCTCCGCGGCGCCGGAAAGCGAGGGAAAATAAATGCTCAATTTCATGAAAGGGAGCATTTTTTCCCGAAATAAACCGGCCCCTCCCCAGGAGGAAGCGGAGCCGGATGTCCGGATGCTGGCGGTCTGGGGCAGCCCCGGCAGCGGCAAGACCACCGTCAGCGTGCGCCTCGCCAAATATCTGGCCGACCACAAGCGTGACGTAGCGCTTCTGCTGTGCGACATGACGGCTCCCATGCTGCCCTGCGTCTGCCCGCCCGCCGAATTAGAGTGTGAACGCTCCCTCGGAAGTATTCTCGCGGCGGCCCATATCACCGACACCCTCGTCAGGCAGAACTGCGTCACCCTGAAAAAGATGAGCCACCTGACCCTTCTCGGCATGCTCAAAGGCGAGAATGTATTCACCTACCCGCCCTATACTCAGGAGCTGGCGGCCGAGCTTCTGGACCATCTCCGCGACGTCGCCCCGTATATCATCGTCGACTGCGGCAGCTATATCGCCCACGACGTCCTCTCGGCGGTGGCCCTGCTGTCGGCCGACTCCGTCCTCCGGCTGGTGAACTGCGACCTCAAATCCGTCAGCTACCTTTCCAGCCAGCTCCCGCTCCTGAAGGAGCAGAAATGGGACGCCGACAAGCAGTACAAGGCGGCTTCCGACGTCAAATTCAATCAGGCCGGGGAGCACATCGAGCAGGTGCTGGGCAGTGTGGCCTTTCAGATCCCGCATTCCTCCGAGCTGGAAAATCTGGCGCTGGAGGGAAACCTGCTGGGCGATCTGGCCCTCAAGGACAGCCGGGGGTTCCGGTCGGAAATCGCCAAAATCGCAAAGGAGGTATTCGGCGTATGAGCAGACGGCCCGATCTTTTAGCTTCCCAAAACATGACGGACAGCCAGGATATGTTCTTCTCCTCCGGGGAAACCGTCCGGGATTTCCGTTCGGTGCTGCGCGACGTGCAGGGATATATTTCAAGCAAATACGCGACGCTGATCACAGACGGCGGAACCGAGGAAGTCAAGGCGCAGGTCAAGCGGTACATCGCCAAGTATGTGCAGGATTACCGTCTTTCGGTGCAGGGCATGACACAGGAACATCTGGTGGACGCCCTCTATACCGAGATGGCGGAGTTTTCATTCCTGACCAAATACATCTTCGGAACGGGCATTGAGGAAATTGATGTGAACGCCTGGAACGACGTGGAGGTGCAGTACAGCAGCGGCGTCACGAAAAAGCTGGACGAGCGATTCGACAGCCCGGAACACGCCGTCAACGTCGTTCGCCGGATGCTCCATGTGTCCGGTATGGTGCTGGATAACGCCAGCCCAGCCGTGCTTGGGCATCTGTCCAAGAACATCCGCATCGCGGCACTGAAAACGCCGCTTGTGGACGAGGACGTGGGCGTATCGGCGTCCATCCGTATCGTCAACCCGCAGTCCATGAAAAAGCAGGACTTCATAAACGGCGGCACCGCCACGGGGCCGATGCTGGATTTTCTTTCCGAATGCCTACGCTACGGCGTTTCCACCTGCGTCGCCGGGGCCACCAGCTCCGGCAAGACCACGCTGGCGGGCTGGCTCCTGACCACCGTGCCGGACAACAAACGAATCTTTACCATTGAAAACGGCTCCCGCGAGCTATCACTGGTGCGGCAGGAAAACGGGAAGGTAGTCAACAGCGTTATTCACACCCTGACCCGTGACAGCGAGAACGAGCGTCAGCGGATCACGCAGACCAGCCTGCTGGACATGTCTCTCCGCTTCAATCCGGATCTGATCGTGGTTGGCGAGATGCGCGGCTCCGAGGCATACGCGGCGCTGGAAGCCGCCCTGACCGGCATCGGCGTGCTGACCACCATCCACGCAACCTCCTGCGACGCGGCCTACCGCAGAATGGTCGCGCTGTGCAAACGCGCCGTGGATATGTCGGATGAAACGCTCATGGCCTACGTTACGGAAGCCTATCCGCTGGTAGCCTTCTGCAAGCAGCTGGAGAACAAGCAGCGCCGCATCATGGAGATCATGGAGTGCGAAATTCTGCCGGACGGCACAAGAAACTTCCGCCCGCTGTTCCGGTATCACGTTACCGAAAACCGCATGGAGCAGGGCAAATTCATCATCACCGGCGAGTACGGCAGCGTGCAGCCGATCTCGGAGAGCCTGCAGAGGCGGCTCCTCGAAAACGGGATGCCGCAGACTACCCTGAGCCGCATCCTTTCCATGGGAGGTGAGGCGGCGTGAGCGCCATTCTTCTGATTGTCTGCGTCGGCATGATCACCGGCGCTTTTTTACTGCTCGGAATCTCTCCGCTTGAGTTTGCCGACGCGCTGTTCGGGTTTCTGACCCGGAGGAACAAAAATCTCCGCGCGGAGATCGACGAGGCCGCGCGGCGCAAAAAGGCATCCTTTTTCCGCAGGGAAATCACGGAGGTGCAGGAAATCCTCAAGATCACCGGCCGGAGCGGACGGTTTTCCCTTGTCTGCGCGGCATCCCTGCTGTGCTTTGCCGTGGGCGCGGCCTTCGCCATCCTGCTCGGAAATGTGTTTCTCCTGCCGGTGATGGCCATAGGGATGATGTTCATTCCGCTCTGGTATGTCCGCCTGACCGCCAGTCACTACAAAAAGGCCGTCGCGTCCGAGCTGGAAACGGCTCTGTCGATTATTACCACGGCCTACCTGCGCAATGAGGACATCGTGTCGGCGGTGGAGGAAAGCATCGCGTATCTGAACCCGCCCGTAAAAAGCGTGTTTGCAGGTTTTCTCACGCAGGTGAAGCTCGTCAGTCCGGACGTGGAGGCGGCGCTTCATGACATGAAGCCGAAGATCGAAAATGACGTCTTCCACGAATGGTGCGACGCGCTTGCCGCCTGCCAGTATGACCGGAGCCTGAAAACCACCCTGACGCCCATCGTCAGTAAGCTGTCCGACATGCGGATCGTCAACGCCGAGCTGGAATACCTGGTGTTTGAGCCGCGGAAGGAATTCATTGTCATGGTGATGCTGGTGGCCGGAAACATTCCCATCATGCGCCTGTTGAACAAGGACTGGTACCATACCCTGATGCACACGCCGGCGGGACAAATCACCCTCGCGGTATGCGCGGCCGCCATTTTTATCTCCACGGCTTTTGTCATCAAGCTGACGAAGCCCATCGAGTACAGGAGGTAACGCAGATGATGAAGCAACTATTTTTCGCGGGGCTTCTGCTGGCTGCGGGAATGTTCCTTGTCCTGTCGGACTTTTTGAAGCTCCCCACGCTGAAAGCGGCGAAAGCCATGCTGGGTGCGGGCAAGGAAAGCAAAAAAGCCGCCAAAACCGTGGAGGCGTGGCTGATGTCCGGCGCCGTGAAGTTGGCAAGGCACATCCGCATGGATGAGTACAAAAGGGCAAGGATGGCGAATGTGCTGAAGGCGGCCGGTTATTCCATGACTCCGGAGGTGTACACGGCCTACGCCCTGACAAAATCCGGCGCCATCCTGCTGGGCGTGATCCCATGCCTGCTTCTGCTGCCTCTGCTGACCCCGCTGGTGGTAATTCTCGCCGTCTTGTCGTATTTTAAGGAAACGCGTAAGGCGGACGAGCAGCTTAAAGCAAAGCGGGATCAGATCGAAGGGGAGTTGCCCCGGTTCGTGGCAACTGTGGAGCAGAGCCTGAAGGCCAGCCGCGACGTACTGGCAATGCTGGAAGCCTACAAGAAAAACGCGGGCCCCGCCTTTGCCAATGAGCTGGACGTGCTGACGGCCGACATGCGCTCCTCCTCCTACGAGGCGGCGCTCACCCGGTTCGAGGCAAGGTTCAATTCCCCCATGCTTTCCGATGTGGTGCGCGGGCTGATCGGTGTTCTGCGCGGCGACGACAGCGCCGTGTATTTCCAGATGCTGTCCCACGATTTCAAGGCGCTGGAGCTTCAGCGCTTAAAAGGGCGGGCACAGAAAATCCCGCCGAAAATCCGTGTATTTTCCTTCGTGATGCTGATGTGCTTTCTTTTGACCTATATGGTCATCATCGCGGTGCAGATCATGGATTCTCTCGGCACCATGTTTTAACAAGGAGGGTTTTGTATGGATCAAAATGAAAAACAACTGGAGAAAAAACTGCGTGACCGGATCGAGGCCAACTACCGCTCCTATATCCAGCAGCTCCAAAGCAGGCCCGCTCCCGACCTGATCGAACAGGCGGCGGAAATTGCCTCGGTAAAGCTGGTGTATGACGAGCTTATGGACTGCTGCAGTGCCGGTGACGCGGAATACCTGCTCCGGTTTGAAAACCCGCTGCGGCTGGTAAGTGACCAGTGGCTGGCGGAGCAGAACGTGTCGCACAGCGACGAGCTGGGGCATGCGCTCTGGAACATCACCGACAAGGGGCTTGGCGAAGGTGAATACGCCATGCTGAAACCGGCACAAGACGGCCAGGAAACAGCCGGGCCGGTCACCGTGCGGGAATTTCTCGAGCAGCATCCTGGCTCCTGCTTCGACATGATGACGCCGGGCGGATTTGTCTGCCTGACACCCGAGAAAGCCGCGCTTCTGCTGTCCGGCCAAAGCGTGAAGGGGCATCCCGGTGAAATCGAATACGCGATGGAAATCCCCGCGGAGGAACTGCTGAATCAGGAGGTACTGAACGCGGGCTTCTGCGACAGATCGTGGCATATCCTGAGCGACGATGTCCATGATATGGAGCAGCAGACCACCGACTCGCCGGATCAGGGGGTACGGCTATGCTGAAGCTCCTCCGTTCCCGGCGTGGCGAGGGATATATCGACACAGCGGTGATGATTCTCTGCGTTATGCTGGTGATTGCGGTGGCGATGAGCGTCCTGCCGGTGTTTGTCACCAAAAACAGACTGGACACTTATGCCTCCGAGCTGTGCCGTGAAGCGGAAATCCAAGGATGCGTCGGAACGGAAACAGCACGTCGGGCGCAGGTGCTGACCGAGCAGACCGGCCTCGAGCCGGACATCTCATGGTCGAAGACCGGAAAGATTCAACTCAACGAGGAATTCACCGTTACCGCTTCCGTGCGGGCCGATATCGGGCTGTTCGGCGGGTTCGGGAGCTTTCCCGTTACGCTGACGTCGAAAGCGTCGGGCAAAAGCGAGGTGTACTGGAAGTGACATCCAAAAAATTCTGTGCTATACTCAAAAGCAATAGAGGATCGGCCTTTCCGCTCACCATCGCGGTGACGCTGGCGCTTTTGCTGCTTCTCTGTGTCGCTTCCGAGGGCATCCGGCTGATGATCATCGCCCAGGGTGTGCGGGACGCGGTGCAGTCCGCCGTGATCTCGACCGTGAACGACAGCTATGACAATGTGTACCACGGCGTGCGGGAGGGCTATTCCGGCGCATATCAGCCCTCGGCGGACGACTTTGAGGAAAGCCTTGATTACGGCGATATTTACGGACGGCTGGACAATCTGCTGGAGCTTAGACAGGAAAGCGGTTATCATGTGAAATATTCCGGTGACGAGACGGAGTTCCGGCTGTCAAATCTGTCCGTCCATCTCAGGAACATGCCGCTGGCGCCGTCCAGCCCAAACAATGGGGCCGGATTTCAAGCCGATGCGGTGATCCGATTGGAGGTTCCCGTGCGGTATGGCGGAGGCTTTCTCCCGCCCATGACAATCAACCTCAAGATGCAGGCAAAATATATGCCTTTATTCTGACTATTTCACGCGTGCCCATAGACTTGCAAAACCGTCTGTGGTACTGTGTGATACTGAAAAAAGCCGATAAATCAACAACCATGAAAAAGGAGGGTACCTCATATGAAACTGACAGAAAAAACGAAAAAGCGGCTCACGCTTGCCGGGCTCGGCGTTTTGAGCATTGTGCTGGTCGTCGCTATCGCCGCGCAGTTTAGAACGGGGACGCCCACGGACGGGAAAGGGAACGCCTCCGCCGCCGCGTCGGATGCTACGGTTTCGTCCATATCCGCTCCGGCAACCACGGACTCCTCGCCGGATATCAGCGTCCCGGCTGTCTCAGCGCCGGATACGGCTTCTCAGAACGGCGGCGCCAAAGATACCGGAGATTCCAGCGGCACGGACCAGAGCATTCAGGCAGAGGTCACAAAGCCGTCCGAGCCTTCGTCGGAAGCGAAAACGGACCCCAATCAGACGCCTGACGGTAAAAAGACAACGAAAACCGATGGCGGAACGCCGACTGCGGATTCCTCCTCCGAACCGTCGACACCGAAGGCTGGAGATAAGAACAGCAAAGGGCAAGTTTATTTCCCCGGCTTTGGATGGGTTGATGACGAAGGCGGCGGTACATCGGGAACAACCGCCGGTGATATGTACGAAAACGGCAACAAGATCGGCAACATGAATTAGCTCGATATCACGATATTACGGAAAGCACGGCTTCGGCCGTGCTTTTTCGTTTGGAAGGAGGATTTCATGAAACGAATCATCAGCCTTTTTTTAGCGTTTGTACTGATGATTTCCGTATTCCTGCCGATGAACGCCTATGCCATCGGAGACGGGAATGTGGATGGCGGCGGAGGTGGGATGGGAGACGGAACCAACACAGATTTCTGGAACACTGGCGACGAAGGAGTGCGGGTAACGGTCATCCGAGCCAACGATCATGCGGTTGTGACAACGCCGGTCGATTTAACGAACAGGACCCCAGCCGGAACAATATGGCACTTTGGAAAGGTGTGCAAAATCTCTTATAATAGAGGGCAAACTTTAACACCAAGGACCGGAAACTATTCTTATGTGAATCCATCTCAGGCTCTGCCCAAGATCATCAGCACATCCGGAGGAAACGGCAATATCGCCGCGATCAAGAGCTATTTCACCGACGAGCAGGTAATCCGGAGTATCGCGAACCTGACCGGAATGAACTTTAATGTTCTGATCAACGGGCAATATAAACTGCTTCTGGAACCCATCGCCTATATGACATTCGGCGGTGTCAAATACGCCATGACCGCCACGGAGGCCGCGCTGTTCGATCAGCAGCTCGGGGGCGGCCTGCGGAGCAAGATGGTCTCTCTCAGCCACAAAAACCTGCCGCTAGCGATGTTCTTGGAAACCCCGGATCTCGGCTACCCGGCGTGGGGCGGTTCCACGACCAGGGCGGCGTCGGACACGGATATCATCTCATCCCTTGGTCTTGGCATCGTGCGGTTCAGCGAAGCGGAACCGCCTACGATCAGTACAACAAATTATGAATACCGCGTCAACACGGAGGTCATCACATCCGTGACGGTGCGGGGCGGGCAGTCCGATCCGGACAATCCCGTCACAGTGCGTTTCACTATTGGGGGCCAGACTTACACCGTAGGCGGCGTCTACTACCCGGATGGCGACAGCCAGCTGGCGTGGGTGCGCTGGACAACCCCATCCACTCCGCAGACCATGACCATCCGCGTGTCGGTGAACGGCGGCGGCTCGGCAAGTGAGGGAACCATTATCGCAAAGATTGTGGATCTCTCCGGACACGATCCACCCGATCCGGTGGCGGATGACCGGAATGACTCCTACGCCGCATCCCCTGTCCCAAATAATACGCAGAGAACCTCGGCGTCTTGGGGGCTCTGGCGTCCATCCTGGCACGCAAATTGGGTTTGGATTTCTACGGGAGAGGACTCCGGCTATTGGGAAGATGCTGGCTGGTGGGACTTTAACTGGATTTCTTATTCAGCAAGTTTTACCGCTTCCATGAGCATCACGCCTGACGAAAAAGATCCCACCGCATCGGGCAAAATTCTAAAAAGCGGCTATGGGATCAACCAGACAACGACCGCCAGAGTCAGCACCAGTCAGTCCTCGGCGGTAACCGACGCGCAGACGGCCATCACCTACTTCCCGGAATTCGGGTACCATTCCTTCTGGCGGCTGCTGGAGCAGACGCGTTCCGGGTACAACGCGGATTTTGAGTTTGCGTCAAATAAATATTCGACCTACAAGCACCGGACGCATTTTACTCCGATCTGGATGCCGGATGGCAGCTACACGCCCTATACCTACCTGGAGGACTGCTGGACGCCGGCTGGAATGCTCAGCATGAACCTCACCGATTCGGTGACCATAAGGGGCAGCCTTTGGAACGACTGGCACATTGCTCCTGTAAACCCATAACAGCAGAAAAGAAAAAGGATCGCAGAGCAAAAGCTTCCGCGGTCCTTCTCTTTTTCTAAAAAACATTTTGAAAGGTGGAAAATTCATGAAAGCCAAACGTATTTTCGCGGTTCTGTGTGTGGTTCTTGTTCTGACCTGCATCTTTGGAACAACCGCGTATGCGGCGGGAAGCGGCGATGTGGCTGGAGCTGTGGAAGGTACATGGACAACAGCGTCACAGCAAATAAAGACCGTCGTCAACAGCGTCGTGTTCCCGGCCATCGACCTGATTCTGGCCGTATTTTTCTTCGCCAAATTAGGTACGGCTTATTTCGACTATAGAAAGCACGGACAATTCGAGTGGGCGGCGCCCGCAATCCTGTTCGCCTGTCTGGTGTTCACATTGACGGCGCCGCTGTATATCTGGAGTGTCGTTGGAATGTGAAAAAATAGCCGGACGAGGATGACTCTAAAAAAGTCAGGCTTGTTCGGCTATTTACATCTATAACAGCTATTTATTCATGAAATCAGTTAAAGGGGGCAGTTGGCCTTTCTCCACAAGAGCGGATGCGTATCCAAGAAAACGGTTTGTCCGGTTTTTGATGTCTTCCTCGGTTACGCCAAGAAACAGTGCGGCTTCACGGGCCAGCGCCGTCCCGCCGAAACCCGATCCGTTTCCTTCGCAGACCGTTTCCTCAAAACAGAAATAGCCTTCTGGCTCTGTACAGTTTTTCGCATCTTTGCAATGTTCGTTTCCCCATCGTTCCCACCATTGTCGGCGATCGGCTTCAATCAAAGGCTCATTTTTATCCGTGTGCAGAATATGGAATCCATGCACTTTGATTCCAAACTGCTCTGGCAGAATCGAACGGATTTCCTCCCGTTGGGAATCCGTTTCCCGCTGCCAGTCTTCCAGTTTCTCATCTGTCATATCAAAAGAAAACTGCGGCGGATTGTGCCTTAGCCGTTCCCCAAAATGACGCGGAACAAAGCTGTGTAAAAACATTTGTATTGTATCATCCCGCAGATCAAGTGGTTCAAGATCGTAACGCGCCATGAGATAACCAGTCAGTTCACTCGCCGACCGAGCATTGGCTGTAAGTTTTCTCGCACATTCATCCTGCCACGCTTTGAATGCACCGGCGTCAAAACTGTTCATGACTGTTTTCATAGGTGAAATTGACTGGACACCTTTTTCCGTATGGATGATAATCTGTTCACCCTTGCGTTCAACCGACATTACGATCCCTCCGTTCCTGTATATCTTTACTTTACCATACTGACTGCGAATTACAAATCAAGTTATGCGGGTTTTCCTTCATGAAAAATTGTCATAATAATTTATCTGAACTCATCGTCTTTATGCAACGGATAGGCTGGAGCGTAGTCGGAATGTAAGCAAGCAGGCCGGATCATTCACAACAACGGTCCGGTCTGCTTATATAAAAACATTATTCCGGAAGCTGTTCCAGCGCTGTTAGAATATTTTGAAACTCCTGATTGCCGCTCAAAAAATCGAATGCCGGGTTTCCGTTTATCATCTCACGGACGCAGTGATTCAAATAGCTTTTTGATTGAAGTGTTTCGCTCATCTCGATGCTGTCGAAGAACGGGCTTGCCTTTACCGCATCATGATCCGCGGGCATCTGCGCGCACTTCAAAAACGCTCCAAGCGCATCCAGTGTTTCCCGTTCCTGCTTCTGCTCCGCGTGGCACTGCGCGATCATCAGGTAGTGGTTCAAGTCCTGACCATAGAGCTTATCTTTGCCAAACATTTGCGAGAGCTGCAGGCTCAGGTTTTCCATCCGCAGCGCAAGCGGATAATCCTTCTTCTTTTTCGCAAGATTGGCAAGCGTGCCGAGGGCGATATTGCAGCCGAACGTGTGAGTGGCAAGCAGATACTGCGCCACCTGTTTTGACTTTTCGTAATCCCCCATGGCGTAGTAGATGGAAACTTTCATTTGATTCGGTTCAATTTCCGAGCTGTGGATGCCGTCGAGCGCCTTTAATGCTTCCTCGTACCGCTTCTGCTGCATCAGCAGAGCACTCAGGCTGTGCCACGCAGCTTCGCGGATCTGGATGTCTTCGCTTTCGGCGGCCTCCCGCATCAGAGTTTCCGCGCGGCTCAATAAATGGGTAGCTTCGTCCTCCGTTCGCGCACATGGGGTGTGCATCATAAAGACATTGCCCATTCTCAGCTTCAAGAGCGGACTGTTCGGGTATTCCCTGACGCTTTGTTCGGCAAGGGAAATCGCGCTTTCATAGTCGGAGGATTCAAACAATTTCGTGCACTTCTCGCAGAACTCCATGACCTGATCTTCCGACAACTGAGGTTCAAATCCCAGCAGATCATCTACCGTGACGCCCAGCAGCCGGGCAATGGGAGCAAGCAGGGTAATGTCCGGATACGCGCCGCCTGTTTCCCATTTCGACACGGCCGCAATGGACACGCCAAGCGCTGTGGCAAGCTGATCCTGCGTCAGCCCCATAGATTTTCTTTTGTTCTGAATATTTTTCCCAATCGATAATTCCATTCTGATTCCTCGCTTTCTTGAGGAAGGCCCTTCCTAAATATTAGTATAGCCGATTGTGGGGAGGACCGCAATGGAAGCGTGTTTGACTTTTCACGTCTATGATTTAACCTACGGTTGAATTCTTCAACCGGTGCCTGCTTTTTCTCTTCTGCGGCAGACGACCAGCGTGAACGCGTTCAGCAGGATCGTGACGATCAGCAATACCGCCGAAACCCACGTTACCGCGCGGGAGGTATCCAGAAGCGCCGACCAGTCTTCGATCTGCACCAGATGGTCGGTATATCGAATCTGCATATAAAGCGATACGGCACAGGAAGCGGCACTTGCTACAGAGAATGCGGGCCAGTTCCTGCTGCCAGACTTACTATGCTGAGTGAGATTAACAACCGGAAGTATCCACGCAATCAGCCCGAATATCAGGCTTCCCATGTTCAGCCAGCCAAATCCAAGCATAATGATCTCCTTTCCGATGTCTGTCTAAAGATGATTATATCATATACTGCTGCTCATTTTTCAAAACGTCATCAGCCTTTTTTATCTTGGACAGCATTTCTTAAAAATGATGACATTTGAAAATTGACATAGATAAAACCGACCACATGGCTTACAATTAATTCTGAAAAACCTGTTAGGTTATAAGACGTTTGCTGTCTATATAGGTAAAGGGCCTTTCATCTACAAGGGGGGGAACGAATGGAGGACAACGAAATTATTGAGTTTTATTGGCGCCGGAGCGAACAGGCAATTCAGGAGTCTGGATCAAAGTACGGTTCGTATTGTTTGTCCATCGCCAATAACATTCTATCGAATCTGCAAGATTCGGAAGAATGCGTGAACAGCACCTGGCTGAATGCGTGGAACGCGATTCCTCCCCAGCGCCCCAACCATCTGTCCGCTTTCTTCGCAAAAATCACCCGAAATCTGTCCATCAACAAGCTGAAAGCGAGAACGGCTGAAAAACGCAGCGGCAATGAGGCAACGGTTGTTATAGATGAATTGGGTGAGTGCCTTTCCGCATCAGACAATGTGGAGGCCGAATACCAGGGAAAAGAGCTTGGCGAAAAAATCAGCCAATTTCTGCGAACACTCTCGGAACGCGAATGCAACATGTTCATCCGGCGGTACTTTTATGTGCAGCCCGTTGGAGAAATCGCAAAGCATTACCGTCTGAAGGAAAGCAATGTCCTGGTAATCCTGTCGCGTACCCGGAAAAAACTTCGATTTTACCTGCAAAAGGAGGGATACATGGCATGAACAATATGGAACTTTTTGAAGCCATCGGAGAGATTGACAGCGACCTCATTACAAGGTGTGAAAACGAAGTTGTTCATGCGCCGAAACAGACTTGGGTAAGGCGGCTGTCCGTGGCGGCGTGCCTTTGCCTGGTGATGCTTTGTATATTTACATTGCCAATATTCAAACAGGCACCGAATACCCCTATTACGCCGGGAAATAACAGCAGCCAGCCGACAACACCCAACAACGCGTTGCTCTATATCAACCAGTTGAAACAAGAGCCATCTTTTCAAAACTCCGTCATCTCGTTGAATGTGAATGATTTTATTGCAATGACGGATGACGAATTTCTGAAATACTACGGCATTTCGTTCAGCATCAACAGGGCGGTTCCTGCGTTTGAACTACAGCTGCTGAATCCGGCAAATAACAATGGAATTTTCAGGAACAGCAGCAGGGGAACCTATTACGACAGCCATACTTTCGTGTTTGCCAATGCCGTCAACACACAGCGGCTGGAGATCACGCTCAGCAAAACAGCCTATTATCCGGGCTTGATTATAGGGACGGATGAAAGTACCACTCAGCTAAAACAGTCGGAGTTGGGCGGCTTCGCCGTCACGATTTTCCAGTACGCCGGAAAGGATGGGAGTACCTGCTTCTATACGGAGTTTTTGAACAACGGAATCGCTTACTGTATCACTTCTTATAATTTGTCACAGAAAGACTATACGGCTGCACTAAGCTCGGTCATTGCCGATAACGTCAATACTGAAGCAAATAAATCCGGCGCGAAAAATGCCCATATGGTGACCGGCACGGTGAATGCCGTTGATGAGAACGCCAACCTTATTTCCATCTCAGTAGGCGACGGCGCATTTTCCACCCTCAGAGTATATTTACCGGATGGCGAGGCAAAGCGATATTCCGTTGGAGATCAGGTGGAAGTCAGCTACGTCGGCAATCCGATCACGATCTGCACGATATGGGAACGACAGCTAAAAAGCATAAACACTGTAAATGGCTAATGGGTCAAACACTTGAATACAAGGAGAAAGCAATATGAAAAAAATCAGGTTCATTTTTCTGCCCGGCATCTTAGCTTTATGCTTACTCGCCGGATGCAGCAGTCAAAGTCAGAAGTCGGCCGCAAACATTGCGCCAACAGGAAATTCAGTCTCCGAAAAGACGGCTGAAGCGGAAACAGCCGGTAAAACTTTGGGCAATGGCAATACGTCGGTACCTGTTTCCAACGATTTGGAAAACTCCATCAACGTAAAAGCACATGATAACAGCTCAATGAAAGCCACGGGTATCAGCAGCGGCGCAAAAACTTCCGCCAATACCGAAGACGGCTCTGGCAAAATCACAGATACCGGCAACAATACGAAAGCGCCCACTTCTGATGTCTCACAGGATGCCAATGTGCAAAACAACAACTCCGGTACGGTCGGAGGATATTGCATCAGCAATCAAAACAAGTATAATGTTACTGTCCCCAAAGTCAACTATGAACTTGATATTGATAAGGACGGAACAATCAGCAGCGCGGATTACAAGCTTTCCGGCATGAGCCAGGAGGACTTTGCTTCCAAGCTGGTTTCCAATGGGAATGTGGGGACCGCCTCAGAAGCCAAACAAGTAATTAAAGGCGATATTACCGTTATGTGCGGTGTGTTCAGCGGAACTTGTAATTAAAAGACTCAGCATAAAATATCACTTATCAAAAAGCAGATCAAATCTTGGGTGGATTTGATCTGCTTTTTCTCTGAGACATCTCTGTTGGTCATAATATCGCTATTTAAACATCAGCATTCCGCCCATGACAACGATCATGATGAAAAGCACCGGCTGGAGAACTTTCTCCAGCTTTTTCTTGTCTGCCCGTTTCAGGAGAAACGGCCCGGCGAGCGCGCCGCACATGGTGCCGATGGCCAGAAGCCCGACAAGCTGCCAATCAATCTTCCCAACGCTGAGATGCGCAAGGAAACCTGTCACCGCAATTCCAAACAGCACTAAAACCGAGGTGCCAACGGTCTCCAGCGCCGGACAGCCCAGGATCATCAGGCCCGCTACAATCGGCCCACCGCCGCTTAAGCCCACCAGACCGGACATGATTCCGCCGAGCAGCCCAAAGCAGACAGCCTTGATTGTGTTCGCCGTTTTTGTTTGGGCTGTGTCTTGCTCCACTGTTTTGCCTTGCTTCTTTCGCAGGAAGGAGATCAGCATCTGCAGGGCAAGCAGGAGCAGAATGATTCCGGTCAGTTTGTTATAAAGGCTCTGCGGCAGAAAACCGGAACACAGCGAACCGATGACGGAGCCGACCACGCCGCTTACGAGCATGGTGAGGCCGAACCGCAGATTCACGTTTCCTGCCTTCCAATGGGAAAACGCCCCCACCGCCGTGGTAGGGATCGTGGTAGCCAGCGAGGTCGACGCCGCAATCGCGGGAGAAATATGAAAGAACACCGTCAGAATCCCAACATAGACGGCTCCGCCGCCTCCGCCGAGAGATACAATCAACAATCCTACGATAAACCCAACGACGGGTAAGGCAATGTAAGTACCCATATCAATCACTCTTTTCCATATTTAAAGATGAAACCAGCCGAAAAGCAAGCTGGCGGTAACTCTCGTCGACGTCCGCACCGTTTCCACGGAAAAATCCCGCCGCTTCCAGAGAAACAAACCCATGGAGCGCGCTGCGGAAACCACGGACAAAATGGATCGTTTCCTCTTCCCCTAAGTTATACGGCTCCATCACCTGATACAGAATCCGGACAACGGTGTGCCCCTTCTCCTGAACATCGCTGTCGCCGCAGTCCGGGAAGCGCAGGATTGCCTTGTAAAGCTCCGGATTTTCTTTCGCGTAGCTCCGATATGCCAGGGCGATTGCCAGTAACGCGTCGCCCTCGGACCGGCCGACTGCCGCGCCGCGGATTGCTTCTTCCAGCCTGCCGAGGGCAAGCTTCGCAATTCCTGTGGAGAGCTCCTGAACTCCGCTCAGATGGTTATAAAGGGACGGCGATTTGACCCCCAGCTTTTCCGCTACCTGAAGCAGAGAGACATTTTCAAGCCCCTTTTCTTCCGCAAGCTCCGCCGCCGCATCTAGGATCGTCTGTGCGTCCAGATTTCTTCTTGTGCCCATTGTGACCACTTCCATAAACTATAATATGTTTATTATAAACTAACATAATTAGTTTATCAATACCCAGTGATTAAAAAAGGAGGCGATGTCCGATTGTTCCATCTCTAAGCGCCCGCAATCGTCCTTGCATTGGAGCCTGTGAAAGCGGGCTCTATATTTTTTGAAGGAGGTGATTTTCCATGTTTATATGGGACTTCGTGGCCGACACCGTGCTGGGGCAGATTCTGGACTGGATCTACAGCCAGATGATCGGGTTCCTCGGCAACTTTTTCGCGGCCATGGGTAATATGGGCGCGGACCTGTTCGACATGACCTGGGTGAAATCCATCGTTTTGTTCTTTACTTACCTGGGCTGGGCGCTCTACGGGACCGGGCTTGTGGTGTCGGTCTTTGAGTGCGGTATTGAGTACCAGTCCGGACGGGGAAGTATCAAGGACACCGCGCTCAACAACATCAAGGGTTTTCTCGCGGTCGGGCTTTTCTCCACGGTGCCGGTGGAGCTGTATAAGCTCTCGGTCTCCCTGCAGAGCAGCTTCACGGCGGGCATCACCGGGCTGGGTACCGGCATCGACACCGTTGCCGGAAATATCATCAGCCAGCTGTCCTCTGCGGGGGCGCTGGAAAAAGCGGCGAACGCCGGAGTGTTCGGCGGGATCGGAAGCACGCTCAATCCCATCATGCTGATTTTTATCCTCATCATGATGGGCTACGCCGTGATCAAGGTGTTCTTCGCCAACCTGAAGCGCGGCGGCATCCTGCTCATCCAGATTGCGGTGGGCAGCCTGTACATGTTCAGCGTCCCGAGAGGATATCTGGACGGTTTCGTGGGCTGGTGCAAACAGATCATCGGGCTGTGCCTGACCGCATTTTTACAGTCCACCATCCTCATCGCGGGGCTGATGGTGCTGAAGGATCACGTCCTGCTGGGGCTTGGCCTGATGCTGGCGGCCGGAGAAATTCCCCGTATTGCCGGAGCATTCGGGCTGGACACCAGCACCAGAGCCAACTTCATGAGCGCCGTCTACGCCGGTCAGACCGCAATGAACATCACCCGCACCATTGTGAAGGCGGTGACAAAATGAAACTGGTATATATCTGCTCTCCCTACGCGGGGGATGTTGAAAACAATGTCCGGTTTGCCAAAGCCGCCTGCCGTTATGCGATGAAACAGGGTTGTGCGCCTATCGCTGTTCATCTGCTGTATCCGCAGATCCTGAACGATGCCGTTCCCTCCGAGAGAAAAGCCGGTATTCGGATGGGGCTGCGGGTGCTGGTTTCCTGTGAGGAACTGTGGGTGTGCGGCGGCACCGTCAGCTATGGAATGAGCTGTGAAATCGCAAAGGCCGGGCGATTGGGAATCCCCGTCCGGTACCTGTCTGCGGAGCAAATTCAGTGTGAAGCGCCCGTAGGGCAATACGGCGTTCTGGCGCGCCGGAGCGCCGCGTCTGTCTGCGGTGCGGCGGAAAGCTGGGTGAAGCAGGACGGAAGGCCCTTGGTATTCGGAACCTATGAAGAAGCTGTGGTAGAAGCCGAACGGCTGAACGGCCGGATGGGACCTGTCAACCGGACCGTCGAGTATTTTCCGAAAGAAATGGAGGCTATGCCGCAGGAAGCGCCTTCCTTCGGTATGGAACTGCGGCTGTGACCGCACCGCTGACCCTCGGCAGCCTGTTTGACGGGATCGGCGGATTTCCGCTGGCAGGCGTCCGGCAGGGGTTCACTCCTGTATGGGCCAGCGAGATCGAGCCGTTTCCGATGGAAGTTACAAAAATAAGGTTTCCGGATATGCTCCCGGTCGGCGACATCATGAAGCTGAAGGGCTCGGAACTGATCCCTGTGGATGTGGTCTGCGGCGGGAGCCCGTGTCAGGATCTCAGCGTGGCAAACGGCAGGCGCCTCGGGCTGCAGGGCAAACGCTCCGGCCTGTTCATGGAGCAAATTCGGATTATCAAGGAGATGAGAGCGCATGACAAAGCAAGCGGAAGGCCAGCTGACACTGTTCGACCTCGGTATATGGTCTGGGAAAATGTGCCCGGAGCCTTCTCCTGCTCAGGGGGCGAGGATTTCCGGGCGGTCCTCGAAGAAACCTGCCGAGTTGCTGACGGCTCCGTATCTATACCTCGACCTCCGGGAGGGGTATGGCAATCTGCTGGGGCCATATTGGGAGATCAATTCTCCGTTGCTTGGAGAGTATACGACGCTCAATACTGGAATGTCCCGCAGCGGCGCAAGCGCATCTTCCTTGTCGCGGATTTTGGAGGCCACACCGCATTCCAAATACTATTTGAGCAGGACCGCCTGCTTGGGGATTCTGCGGCGGGCGAAAAAACGCGGCAAGGAGCTGCCCCCGGTGCTGAAACAGGCGCTGGAGCTTCAGGCGGGAATCCGGCCGGAGGATGCCTGACATCATGGGATGTGCAGAGCCACCGGATTTATGGAAGCGAGGGCGTCTGGCCCTCCCTGTACAGCGGCGGTGGTGGCGGGCACGGTTATGTATCCACAGAAACAGAAAAAACGGAAGCTCCGGAGGGCAGGCACGTGGCTTTTGCGTGCAATCAGCGCGATGAGGTTCGGAACCTGCACGATGTGTCCGGGGCGATACAGGCCCAGCCCGGTATGAAGCAGCAGACATTTGTTGCCGAGATGCCGCAGAAGGATGATGCGAATTGCCTGACGCCATGGGATACCCAGCAGGGCCGGGTTTTCACAGAAGAAAGCGTCGCGCCCACGTTGGCCGGCGCGGACGGGGGCGGCGGAAGAAATCCGGGCGGGCTTTTGTTTACGGCGGCGTTCAGCGCGGGGGCCGGTTCGTCCGCAGGAGGGATCGGCTATCAGGAGGAATGTGCGCCGACCTTGAAGGCGACGGCAAGCGGAAGCATGATGCCCTCCGTGCTGTGCCTGAACGACCAGGGCGGCAGCCGCATGGATGTTTCCGAAGACGTCGCCGCGACGCTCCGTTCCCAGGAGCACGGTCATTCGCCGCTTGTCATGGGAAACCAGCCGGAGCTGTTTGAGAATTATGGGATCGACTCGCGTTACACGGGACCGCACAAGGTGGCGCCCACCATGTCCGCGAGATACGGGACCGGCGGGAACAACGTCCCTTTAATCTCCCAGCCGTCTGCGTTTCTGGCGGACTCGGGCGAAGACTCGGCGCCTGCCGAAACCTACTGCATTGCAGGAAATATCATCGACCGCCAGGACAAAAACGGCGGGAACGGTATCGGCGTCCAGCCGGATATCAGCTATACCGTCACGGCCACCGACCGGCACTGCGTGTTTTCCCAGCAGCGCAGCGACGAGTATGCGCCGAACGAGGTGGTGAGCACCCAAAGTGCCCGACAATATAAGGATGCCACCGACCTCGTGTGTGAAGCGAACCAAGCCGGGACGCCTGAACCTCGCGGTGCGTCAGCCGACCCACATGTGCATCCCCATCGCATCCGCAAGCTGATCCGAAGGCTGACCCCGCTGGAATGCGACTCCAGGGGTTTCCGGACCACTGGACGGACATCCCCGGCGCTTCGGACAGCGCCAGATACAAGGCGCTGGGCAACAGCGTGGCGATTCCCTGCGTGGAGCATGTGCTCCGGGGAGTCGCTTACTTTTTACGCAAATTCAAGGAGGAACCATCATGTACATCTATCCAGACAACCTGAAATCCAAGGCGACGCTGTGGCTGTGGCAGCTCCGTGACATCGGCATCATCGGCGTCGGCCTGCTGATCTCCGTGTTCGCGCTGGCGCAGCTCCGGTTTCTGCCGCCCATCGTTATCACGGCCCTCTATGCGTTTCTGACGATCCGTTTTGACGATACCAGCATCCTCGACTTTATAAAAAACGCCTGCGCTTTCTTTTTCACAAGGCAGCAGGTCTACGAATGGGGGTATGGAAAACATGAATAAGGCAGAAAAGAAAAACGCAAAGCAAAAACAGGTTACCCGTCAGCTCATCAACACGAAAGCCGTCACCGATTATAGTCTTGCGACCAACCGCGGCGACGAGCTGGTGTACTTTATTATCAAGCCCACCAACATCTCAGTGCTTTCCGAGGAAAGCGTCTCGGCCCGAATCTACGCCCTGATGACCGTTCTCAAGGGCATCGCGGAGCTGGAGTTTCTGTGCCTGAACAGCCGGGAAAACTTTGAGGACAACAAGCAGTTTCTGCGGACACGGCTGGAACAGGAGAACCACCCGGCTGTGCGGCGGCTTCTGGAGCAGGATCTCTCCCAGCTCGACCGGATGCAGGTGCAGATGGCGACGTCCAGAGAATTTCTGGTGGTGATCCGGCTCCGGAACGAAAAGCAGAGCGAGGTGTTCTCTTACCTGAACCGCATAGAAAAAACCCTGCGTGAGCAGGGCTTTTCCACAAAACGTGCTGGCAAGGAGGACATCAAGCGCATCCTCGCCATTTATTTCGAGCAGAATGTGACAACGGAAAAATTTGAGGACTACGACGGGGAACGCTGGATCGTACCGGAGGACTGACGGCTTATTTCAGCTTTTCGGAACAATCATCCATCAGAAGCTGAAACACCTGTTTTCCCGTTTTGCTGTCCTCATAAACCAGACTGTCCAGCAAGGCGCAGGAGAGCCCATAGGAAAATCCCATGGAAGCGGGAATGGCAAGGAACTGCTCCTTCAGCATCCGGTTCATCCGCTCCATCGGTGGTTTCCCAACGACAACGGAAATTCTGTCATACAGCATGTTCAGATCAGCGTTTTGAAGGACTTCGCTGATGCTTTCCCTTTTATCCGACAGGAACCGGGACATGGGTATTGGAGGAATTTCTCCGCCAGCAGCGCGTAATGCCGATTCACGACAGTAAACCGCTGCGCGGATTGATCCAAATGTTCCTCAAAATTCTGCTTTACCTCCTGGTAAAAGGGATGTTCCTCTGCCTCTGCGCCGGTGTTGGTCAGTTGGAACGGGTGGTGCTTGTGCTCAGACGAATTTCCTGAGGCTGCATCCAGAGGATAAAAGCACAGGTCTCTCAGATCCGATGACACCTCATACCCGTCTGACACAGCCTCCTGACTAGAAGAAGCGATGACCGCCTGAAAGAAATGGGACAGGTAGCTCTCCACCAGATATCCCTCCCCGCCGAGCTTCGTCCGGATATCCGTGGCAAGCAGCAGGAGATCCGTGATGGAACCGGGCTGTTCAGTTTCCTTGGAAACCAGCAGATCCTCCGGATTCTGAAAAATGTTCATTTGTACCCCGACCTTTCTTTGAAGTCGGGAATCTCCGGCACTTAAAAGCGCGTGCAAAGGCGGGGCTTTTCCGTCCGCTACCCTTGCACGCGCGAAAGAATCTTCTTGTGCCGCCAGAAAAAACAAGGTACAATAACCTTGTCGTGGCGCCGTTTACGGTTGTGCAGGGTGGTCTGTTCACCTTTGCGCAGGGCTGGTATGTTCACAGCATATCAGCCTGCCATGACGCTTTTATTTTTCCGGGCAACTCCCGTTGGTGTCTATATCAACTCTGATCAAAAGAAAAGTCAAGGGTCATTGCGGCAAACAGCAGAAATATCGGGAAGCCGGGAGTATAAGCTCTCGGCTTTCCATTTTGCTCATAATGAAAATTCAGCACGCTATTTCCCTCTTGGATAAAGAATACTGTCCTTGAAAATTCCGTCACCCCAAATTTCCCTTTCGGATAGAGTGGTTTCTATTAACTCAACCAGTTGCTTATTAATTATAACCATTGCACAGCGGTACCCGGCGAATGGTTGATAAAGTGGCATGACAACTTCTTTCCCCTGTAAAGCGGCCTCGATGTTATTTGTTTTAAAAGCAACATGAGGTTCTTTCTGAATTCTAACATCAAGCGAAGAATTTTTCCCGAAAGCGTGTAACTCTATTGGGATAGATAGGTCATTTTTCATATCCAATGAGTACATGTCGAAAAGGGGACTATATTTCGTATCCTTATTGTCTTTAATACTTTCCAATGGTACGGGCTTTCCGATATGGTGAAATGTCATTTGAAAATCATCAATCATATCTTTTCTCCTTAGTTGTTTCCTGTTATATAAACAGTACAAAATTTATATGCAAGCCGACAAAGGACCCAAGCTGTCAAATCGCTCGATACCTCAAAAGGCATTCCATATGGGAATTGCATTCATCCGTCATCTTTACATTTCTTCTGTAAAAGGGAGATACCCGCACACGTCAAACCGATCCCTAACATTGTAAAACCGGAATATAAATCAATCTCTTTTAAGATCGACAATACAACGACCGAAATGCCCATTGCTAAAGAGACTGCTTTGAAAATCAGTGTAATAACATCACTTATACTTTTTTTGTTGTCATCCAGTTGCGCTGCTGATTTAATCTGCATCAGTTCATCTACCGATATTCCAAATATCTCCGCAAGCTTCGGCAGAGAATTTACATCCGGGCATGACAGATCCCTTTCCCATTTAGATACAGCCTTATCTGTAACACTCATTTTTTCCGCCAATTCCAGCTGAGTCATTCCATTTTCTTTCCTAAGTGATGTAATCATCGATCCAAGCGTCTGCTTTTTCATTGAACCATTCCTCCTTTTCTTAATAGTTCCATTGTATCTTTCCTTTTCCGTTTACTCAACCGACTTACAGTTTAATTCGGTCAACCGACAGTTTACCGCTCGTTTAGAGGCACAAAGCCTACTTATATTTCTAGTTTGCTTAATATGTTGGCTTAGATATAATCCACTTAACCGCCTCAGAAAGATTTGAAGCGATGTAAGAAGCCTTTTTAACATTCCATTTATCTGAGTATTTTACTAAAGAATCATTTCCACACCCAGTTTTTACTAAAACAATCTTCATTTTCGCATTAATCCCTGCCAACATATCACTCCATCTATCCCCAATTACATAGCATTCAGCACGATTCAACCCGTATTTTGTTATCATTGTTTCCAACATGTATGTACCTGGCTTTCGACATTTACACAGGTCAGATGGCAAGTGTGGGCAAATACATACATCATTAAATTTGAACCCAAACAATTCATCTTCAAATTCTTTCTGCGATACTTTGCCCATTGCGATATCAGGTTGATTAGTAAAAGCAATTACCTTGAATCCTGAGGCTTTAAGAAGTTCAATGCTATCAAGTACATTGTCATATAATACAAAATTTGGGGGATAAGTCGCTTCTGTATCCCCCCCAATTGTGCCATCTCTATCAATAAATACTGCTCTCATATAAATGAGCTCCCTTTCGTTAAATATAAATAATACGAAATTGATATGCAAGCTGAAAGAGCCCAGACGTCAACTTGTTCTATATTTTGAAAGATATCCCTTATGGTTTGCTCCATAAGGAATACCGGCAGATGAAACATTAGAAATTGCTACAGATATAATCGAGAACCGCTGTGGTTCCTCCTAAGCAGCGCAGCGATTTTCCGAGCTTTTCCGCATTGGTCCGAAAGCTCTCGTCCGAAGTCAAATAATGAACAGCTTTCGAAATGGTGTCCGGTGAAAACTCCGATGCGGTTATGGCGATTCCGGCCCCGTTCTTCACGACACTGTCTGCGCTGTATTTTCGCTCGAATACCTTTCCTGGACAAACGAGTTGGGGAATGCCATAGAGGAAACCGTCCATCATGCTGTTTTGTCCGCCGTGATTGATGTAAACGGCTGTTCGCGGAAATAACGCGGAAAAATCAAACCTTCGTCCTAAGTGGATATTTCCGATATCTTTCCGCTCACGCATGCCCGCAAGAAATACTTCGTATGGAGCAGAACGGAGCGTATCAAAAACGACTTTCCGAATACGATTGATTGGGATTGTCCCATTACCCAGATAGACGAGAATACAATTTTTACGGTTAGCCGCTTGGGATACGGGAACCTTTTTCAGGGGGCCTACGAAAAGATTGTTTTTACCGTGGACAGGTTCCAGTATATCGCTGCTTGGAATGACCCTGCAATCCGCCCGCAGAAAAAGATCAAGCGCCGATTTGACCTGAGGCTGCTTCAACTCCTTCAAAACCCTGTTTACGCCTCCCGCGAATTGCGGTGAAGCGGCATAGTCGGGCTGTGTCGGAAAACTATAGGAGACCATGAGCGGTTTGCTTTCCGCCTTTGCCGCTATCATGGCGGATAGATTAAATTCCGAATAAACGATATCCGGCTGAAAGTCGCGGATGGCCGACCGGATTTCCCCGATGCTTGTTTTGAGATAAGGGTAGGCGCTTGCGCCGGTCACATGAAGTACCTCTTCAAAGCTGTGAATGGTTTTCCTGCCGATGATGCCGAGCCGGTCCGCAAAGGGATAAACCCTGCTGCCCAGCCATTTCGGTAAGCCCATCGGTATGGGGGTGGATAAGAAATAGTGGGCTGTCCCGGATACGACTCTGCTGCTTTCTCCACACAGCGCTACCTGAATTCCGCTTTCCAAAAAGGTTTTTGCCAGTATTTCAGCCCGGGAAAACGGCCCCTCCATCTGTGCAACTGCCGACATCGGCACAATCAGGACCTTCACGGTATCGCCTCCGTCATGTAATGTGATTTCCAAGAGAAAAAATAAGTTCCAGTATATAAGCAAAGTGAATTCTATTTGCGCTCATTATACCATGCCGGGATCCGGATGTGTTATTGCCATCACAGAAATGCGGCGGTTTTTTATATTCAGAGAGGAAAAGGCGCCCTATGACAAAGGTGTATCAGTTCTCATTCCGAGACGGCAAAGTTTGCATGAGGGTATAGAAGTATTCAGGCTTACCGGTGCTGAAATACTCATACCAGGCCTCCAGCGTGTCGGCTTCAAAAACGCCTACATGCTCGATGATTTGCTTTGCCCACAGCAAGCCTCCGGTGGAACCGGCGGTGATCAGATTATGATCCGCCACAGAAGGCTTATCGATATAAAAGCTCTGCCCTTGATAACCGGGAGCAACCATTTCAAGGAATCCCACTCCATTACTGGTATGGGGGCGCTGATCCAATAGTCCTACGTTCGCAAGTGCGGCGGTAGCCCCGCAGATCGCACACACCGTAGCGCCCGCAGAGAGAAATTCGTCGGCTTTTTCAATGATCGCGCCATGCTTCGGGTCGTTCCATGTATTTGCGCCGGGCAACAGCAGAACGCTCTCTTTGCTCAAAGCAATATCCCCAATCAAGCAATCGGGCATGATTGTCAGCCCGCCCATTGTTTTGATCGGCTCTTTGGAATCACTGACTGTTTTGAGCGATACACGCGGCGCGCCCTTTTTGAAAAATCGACCGGAATTCAGTTCCGAAGTAACATACCCCAGTTCCCAGTCGGCTAAAGTATCCAGAACGTAAACATAGATCGTAAACATAATATTTCCTCTGCTTTCATTGTTATATTGATTTGTCTGCGTCCTTATTGTACGATATAATTGTTGACAGCATGGTGGCAACAATAGGGAAGGATAAAAAGAATATTTGAAAGGCGGCTGTCCGATGAAAGTAGACAGGCTTGTCAGCATCATCATGATACTCCTCGAAAAAGAGCGGATCGGCGCACAGGAGTTAGCAGATCTATTTGAAGTTTCGCCCCGCACAATCTACCGTGACATAGACACGATCAACATGGCGGGTATTCCTGTTCGCTCAACATCGGGGGTGGGCGGTGGCTTTGAAATCATGCAGAAATACAAAATTGATAAAAATGTTTTTTCAACTTCTGACCTTTCCGCTATCTTGATGGGACTTTCCGGCCTCTCAAACGTGATGCGAGGGGATGAACTGGTAAACGCCCTTGCGAAAGTCAAGAGCTTTATCCCCGCCGACAGAGCGAAGGACATTGAATTAAAAGCAAATCAAATATGTATCGATTTAAGTCCGTGGATGGGTAACAGGAACATACAACCATACTTAGAGATGATCAAAACGGCGTTGCAGGGAAGCAAACTTCTTTCGTTTGAATATGTAGCCCACCACGGAAATAAGTCCACACGAACGGTTGAACCGTATCAGCTTGTACTAAAAAGCAGTCATTGGTATTTGCAAGGGTATTGCCATAAAAGAAATGATTTTCGCTTGTTCAGACTATCCCGCATATCAAACCTGCAAATGCACGAGGAGGGCTTCACGCTGCGTGATTATGAAAAGCCGCAGTTGGATTTTGATGATATTCTGGCAATGATGCAAACAAGAATCAAAATTCGTATCCACAAGTCCGTCATGGACAGGGTGCTCGATTATTGCGCTTATGAAGACTTCTCGCCCGACGGTGAGGATCATTACATTGTGGACTTTCCCTTCATTGAAAATGAATATTACTATGATATTCTTCTGAGTTTTGGGGATAAATGCGAATGTTTGGAACCGCCGCATATCCGCACAGAAATGAAGCGCAAAATACACGATATAGCCGCTTTATATGAAAACTAGAGCAAAAAGCCTGTTCTCATATTCAAAATATACCGCCTATGCTGATGCCCCCAATCCCGATTCGTCATGCTTTCTTAAAACTTGATTGTGCGTCATGAACATTACACGAAACCGCTGGCGCGGTGGTAGCGGAACTCATTGATGCTTTTGCAATAATCTTGGTATAAATATATATAAACATTTTCAGCAATTTCTTTACACTTCGTTTAATATAAAAAATACAAAATTCATATGAACCCATGGTACCATGGCAATGCCAAAAAGTGCAGCGCCGTCACATTTGTGGCGGTTTTTTTATATTCAGAATCAACTCAGAAAGGAAGAATGCCCTATGGCAAAACAGTCGAAAACCAACGCGCCTGCGCAGGAGGATGTCCGTATTCAGGATTTTCTCGACATGATATCGCCCTCCATCATTAAATTCAGTACCGACTACTTCATCTGCGGCAACACCTTCCGCTGTGTGTGGGCCCTGCGGGAGTACCCGACCTCCACGGAAGAACAGGCGATCCTGCGCTACCTCGGAGAAAAGGATGGCGTGACCCTGCACATCTATACACGGCATGTCACTCCGCTGGAGGAAAAGAAAATCATCAGCAACGCCGCCAACAAAAATCGGATGCAGCGCAGCAGCACCCAGGACCTCCAGCAGACGGTTACGGCCGAAAGCAACCTGCAGGATGTCGCCACCATCGTGGCGCAGATGCACCGGAGCAAAGAGCCTCTGGTTCACACGGCGGTGTACATTGAGCTTTCCGCCCACGACCTCGACCAGCTCAAGCTCCTGCAGACGGAGGTGTTAACCGAGCTGGTTCGCTCCAAGCTCAACGTGGACCGGCTCCTGCTCCGCCAGCAGCAGGGTTTCCTGTCGGTGATGCCTTCCGGCTGGAACGTGTTCGGAGATCAGTTCGAACGGGTGCTGCCCGCCAGCTCCGCCGCCAACCTGTACCCGTTCAACTATTCCGGCAAGACTGACCCGAAGGGCTTCTGCCTGGGCCGGGACAAATTCGGCAGCAACATTCTGGTGGATTTTAACTGCCGCTCCGATGACAAAACCAACGCCAATATCCTCATTCTCGGCAACTCCGGTCAGGGCAAGAGCTACCTGCTGAAACTGATCCTGTGCAGCCTCCGGGAATCCGGCATGCACATTCTGGCCTTAGATCCTGAAATGGAGTACGAGGATCTGACCCTGAACCTCGGCGGCTGCTTCATCGACCTGATGGGCGGCGAATTCATTATCAACGTGCTGGAACCGAAAAGCTGGGACGAACAGACGGAACCTGTACTCAGTTCGCATATGACAACGCCAGCGGATCACAGCGCCGACGACGGCGGGTTTGTGCCGGAAGCTTTTCGAAAAAGCAGCAAGCTCAGCCAGCATATCAGCTTCCTCAAGGATTTTTTCCGTGCTTACAAGGATTTTACCGACCGGGAAATCGACACCATCGAAATCATGCTGGGCAAGCTCTATGACAAATGGGGCATCACCGACCACAGCAATTTCGACCGTCTCAAGCCGGAGAATTATCCCATCCTGTCCGATCTGTACGATCTCATCGAAACGGAATATAAGGATTTCGATGAGAGCCGCCGCCAGCTTTATACGGCGGACTCCCTGCGGGAAATCTGCCTCGGACTCCACTCCATGTGCAAAGGAGCAGAGTCCAAATTTTTTAACGGGCACACGAATATCACCAGCAGCGAATTTGTGACCTTTGGTGTGAAGGGTGTGCTCAACGCCAGCAAAAATCTGCGCAACGCCCTCCTGTTCAACGTTCTGTCCTACATGAGCAACGAGCTTCTGACGGTCGGCAATACGGCGGCCAGCATCGACGAGCTGTATTTGTTTCTTACAAATCTCACCGCCATCGAATATATCCGCAACTGCATGAAGCGCGTCCGTAAAAAAGAAAGCGCAGTCATCCTCGCGTCGCAGAATCTGGAGGATTTCAACGTGGAGCACGTCCGCGAGTTGACGAAGCCGCTCTTCTCCATCCCGATGCACCAGTTCCTGTTCAACGCCGGTTCCATCGACGCGCGGTTCTACATGGATACGCTCCAACTGGAGAAATCCGAATACGAGCTAATCCGCTACCCCCAACGCGGCGTGTGTCTCTACAAGTGCGGCAACGAACGGTACAACCTCATGGTTCAGGCGCCAGAGTATAAGACGGCGCTGTTCGGAAAGGCGGGCGGACGGTGATAAAGCATGGACATGAAGGATCAGCGCTTCGGCATTGAGGTGGAAATGACCGGCCTCACCCGTCAGCAGGCCGCCCAGGTGGCCGCCGAGCATTTCGGCTCGTCCGTCCATTTCGACGGCACCTATTACGGCATTTATTCCACGCTGGACAGCGAGGGACGCCAATGGAAATTTATGAGCGACGGCAGCATCGACACGCAGAAAAAAAGCGGACGGCAGATCGTTTCTGCCGACAACGACTACAGCGTGGAGATGGTCAGCCCCATCTGCCGCTACGGGGATATTGAAACAATACAGGAGCTTGTGCGGAAGCTGCGCGGGGCCGGGATGCTGGTCAACAGCTCTACCGGCATCCACGTCCATGTGGACGCGTCGCCTCACGACGCGAAGACGCTCCGAAACATCACCAACATCATGGCGTCCAAGGAGGATCTGATTTACAAGGCCCTGCAGGTGGAGGTGGCTCGGGAGCGGCAGTATTGCAAAAAAGTGGAGCAGAGCTTCCTCGATGAAATCAACCGGAAGAAGCCCAAAACGCTAGACGTGGTCAGCCGCATCTGGTACGGCGGGGAATCCCGCAGCAGCCAGCATTACGATAACAGCCGCTACCACTGTCTGAACCTGCACTCTGTGTTTCAGAAGGGCACGATTGAGTTTCGTCTCTTCAATTCCACCACCCACGCCGGGAAAATCAAGGCGTACATCCAGCTCTGCCTCGCCATTTCCGCGCAGGCCCTGAACCAGAAGTGCGCCAGCCGACAGAAAACGCACAGCACCAATGAAAAATATACCTTCCGAACCTGGCTTCTCCGGTTGGGCCTGATCGGGGACGAATTCAAGACCGCCCGGCTTCATCTTCTGGAGCATCTGGACGGGTGCATCGCGTGGAAAGATCCGGAGCAGGCCCTGCGGCAGAAGGAACGGTTAAGGCAGAAAAAAGAAAAAGAGCTGGCCGAGGCCGCACAGACGGTATCGGGTCAGCCGGAACCAACAACTGAAAACGGACAGGAACAGGCCGGGGAGGAAGAAATCCCCGGCTTTACTCTGTCCATGTAGAAGGAGGAACCATTCTTATGAAATCCGAAACCCTGTACATCGCCTACGGCAGCAATCTCAACCTGCCGCAGATGGCGTTCCGTTGCCCCACCGCCGAGGTGGTCGGTGCCAGCGAGATCAAGGACTACGAGCTGCTGTTCCGCGGCAGCCGGAACAGCGCGGTTGCCACCGTTGAGCCGCTTCAGGGCTCCAGCGTCCCCGTCCTTTTGTGGAAGCTAAAGAGCCGTGACCTGCAGGCCCTTGACCATTACGAAGGCTATCCGAACTTTTACCGCAAGGAGCTTCTGCCGGTGGAGCTGAACGAAAAAACAGCCTCCGCGATGGTTTACATCATGAACGACGGACATCCCTTCGGGGCTCCGTCCGACTACTACCTGAACACCATTCTGGAGGGCTACCACACATCCGGCTTTGACACGGATTTTCTGGAGCGGGCCGTTGAGAAATCCATTCGGCTGGCGCAGGAGCAGCAGGAAACGGAGCCGGAGCAGGGCACGCTGTTCGGCCCGAAATGGTGGTGATGACATATGGCAGCTCCCGCAATTGCCCTGGCGGTCAAGGCCGCCATCGCCGCCGCCACCGACAAACGAACGTGGAAAGCGGCCGGAATCCTGATCGCCGCCATTTTGACGCCCGTCATTCTGGCAATCGTCATGATCCTCAGCCTTCTCTCCGGTACTTCCCAGCATAACAACGCCGCCGTTGACCTGTGTTTCAACGGCGGCGCTTTCTCGTCCTCCGCGCCCGCCGAGTATACCGCTCACATTGAGGATATGAGGAACTGTTTTTCCGCGCTGGATCAGGCGATCTCCGGCGTGGATGCGAAAATGGACGGCGGCACATTGGACAGCGTACAGATCAAATCTATTTTTTACGCTCTGAATTTCGGTGCCGACCACTTGTCCCTGTCCGGCGCGGAGGCCAAATCCTTTGTGGACTGCTTCGTCAGATATGAGGAAAGAACCAAAACTGTGAAGGATGAGGCCACCGGCGAGGAAAAACCGGAAACCGAAACGGTCGCCGTTCCGGTCAGTCTGAACACGGCCTATGCGAATCTGTCAACGTCGGGAATCTCGGCAAGTGGCGACGACAGAATCAACGCGCAGAAGATCTACGAAAAGGCCGCCTGCGGCGGGGCCGGATCGTACAGCGGCGGGATCGAGCGAGGCGGCGGAAGCGGAATCGCGCTGGATGGTCTCACCCTGCTCCACCCGGAAACCAAAAACAACCTGGACCTGGTCATCTACGCGAAGAACGCCTATGACTCCGGCTGGGGATATGTTTGGGGCACCTACGGCGACGTGCTGACGGATTCGCTGTTTGCGTCCAAGCTGAAGCAGTACCCGGACGGCGTTGGCAGCTACGCGGATTTCATTCGTGAAAACTGGCTGGGCGGCAGGACAACAGACTGTGTCGGGCTCATCAAAGGTTACGGCTGGTTCAATTCCGACACAAAAGCCATTGAATACGGGACCAACGGCATGAAGGACGTGGGCGCGGACGGCATGTACAGCGCCGCCACTGTCAAGGGTTCCATGGATACCATGCCCGACACGCCCGGCCTCGCCGTCTGGAAATCGGGGCACATCGGCGTCTACATCGGAAACGGCGAGGTGATCGAGGCGATGGGCACGAAATACGGCGTGGTAAAAACAAAGCTGGCGGGCCGCGGCTGGAGCGCGTGGCTGCAGGTCCCGTACATCAGCTACATTACGAAATAGGAGGAAAAACCAATGAGCATGACGGAACTGAATCTGTCCTTCCCCACGGAGAAGCTGGACGCTCTCCGCTTTTTTATAGACAAAAAGCAGCAGAGCGTTGAGCAGAAACTGCAGGATTATCTGGACAAAACCTATGAAAAGCTGGTTCCCGCGCAGGTGCGGGAGTATGTGGAGAGCCGCATGGAGCCGGTGTCCGCACAGCGGCAGGAATCCCCGGCACCCGCCAGAGAGCGCCCCGCGCACCAGCCCCGCCGTTCCCGGCAGGCGGCGTCCGAGTCAGCACCGGTGCCGGAAACTTCTCCCGAGCCTGAAGGCCCTGACGAGCAGGAGGGTCAGGGCATGACCTTGAGCATGTGATTCACAGAAGAAGGAGGTGCGAGCTATGATCAAGCTCGGTGTGGACAACGGAAACTACAACACCAAATCCTCGGAGGGGATGCTCTATGCCTCCGGCTACGCGGTGAGCGACAAGGAATTCATCACGCCGGAGATGCAGCTTTTCTACGAGGGAAAATATTACGCTGTCGGAGAACGCCGCCTGCGCTTTCAGCAGGACAAAACTAAAGAGCTGGACACCTTCATCCTGACGCTCCCCGTCATCGCGGAGGCGATGAAAAAAACCGGAACGACCAATGCGGAGATCGTTCTCGGCGTCGGGCTTCCCATCGACAGCTATGGAACGCAGAAGGACGCATTCCGCCAGTATTTTCTGCGCGACGATCTCTCGTTTGTGTTTGAAGGGGCAGCTTACCGCTGCCGGATCGCGGACTGCAAGGTGTTTGCCCAGGGGCACGCGGCGCTCTGCCGGTACTATCAGCAGCTGAAGGAATACCGGAGCATCACGCTGGTGGATATCGGCGGGTACACCGTGGACGTTCTCACTGTTCATAATTTCAGATTAGACAGATCCAGTTGCGCCAGCCTGCGCATGGGAACCATCACTCTTTACAGCCGGATTCAGGACGCGCTCCAGAAAAACGACATTCTGCTCTCGGACGAACTCGTCACCGACGCCATCCGCGGGCAGATTCAGCACGCCGACCGCGGGCAGATCGAAGAAGTGGTGGAGCGCTCAGTCGCGGCCTACTGCAAGGAGCTGTTCAACGCTCTTCGTGAAAGAGGGATCGACCTGAGGCTTCCCACCGTGTTCGCGGGCGGCGGCGCGGAGCTGCTGGAATCCCGGCTCCGCGGCGAGGACGTCAACACGGCGGCAGTCCTGAACCGGTTTGCCAACGCGGACGGGTACCGCCTCCTGATGGGGTGAGCCTATGAGAAAGCGGTACTATCTTTCGTTTGACATGGATGATCCCAGGCATCGGGAAGCCGAGGCCCTTCTTGCCGATCAGGGCAGCCGCCAGCGCACCGAGTGTGTGGTTTCCGGCCTGCTGGCGGCGAAGCAGGCAGATCACATAGAGCGGATTATCCGGCAGGCAGTCAGTGAGGAACTGAAAATCCTCCAATGTCGGCCATCCCCTCTACTGGCGGATGCGTCCGATGAAACGCAGTTGGCCGATCTCCCAGACAGCCTCATCCACGCGCTGGACGAAATATAAACCAAGTTGGCTCAATTATTTCGTGCCTTCCGGAAGTCGCACGGAAAGTTGCACCAACCTGGCTCACTTCTGTTTGAAATCAATGCGGAAAGGAAGCGGCTATTTATGAAAATGTCAACAATACAGATCCGGTATGACAGCGAAAAGCTGAGTACCCTTCGAAAATACAGGAGCGAAGCGGAACTTCGTGCCGGATTGGAGGCTCACTTGCAGGAGCTCTATGAAAGGAATGTTCCGGAAGAACTTCGGAAAACTCCCAGCCACCAGGATGAAAGCGCCGCCGTGTGAGAGGTGCGGAAAACTCATCATTTTTCTCTCTGACGTTCGCGCCGCAGGCGCCATGGCATCCAACTGAATGCGTACTGCGGCAGCATCCAGGCTGAATCGGAGAATCTGACGAGCCAAACGACACGGCAGATATGAAAGCCCGCGTCACCGCCCGTGTGCCCCTGTGCCGTGTTTTCCCCATGGGATGGCACGTTTACACCATCAAAAACGGTTGTGCCCCGTGTCGGAGCCGTGTGCGGAAATTCGGCGGACAGCTGACCGACCGGTGAAGCTCCAGAGCTGGAGGTGAACCATGGGGTCGAAAACGATGCGGGTTAAAGAAGCGGGGTCGTAAAACGCCCCCGCTTCAACTTACACCGCCCCGCAACGCGGGTCGGGGACGTTTTTCACCGGGGTCGGATTCCGGCCCGTGGAGTCGCTTCCGGGGTTGCGGAAAAAGCGGAACGCCGAAAATACAAGATGAATCAAGGATTTCATAGGGGTTGTGACCAGCGTTGCGGCCCCTTTTTGCGTGAATGGAGGGTTTTGCGTGTCGGAAGAAGCAAAGAACAAAAAGAAATTTCCGCTGTGGATGTATCCGGAAACCAGAAAGTTGGTGGCGGACTGGTATCGGCGGGATAACTGTCAGAGCCAGAGCGAATTCATTGAAAAGGCGATCAAATTCTACTGCGGCTACATCTCCGCGGAGGAAGGCGTGCGCTATCTCCCCGCCGCCATCACCTCGGCCATGACCGGCATGGTGGATGGCATGGAGAACCGAATGGCCCGCCTGATCTTCAAGCTGGCTGTGGAAATGAGCATGATGATGAATGTCCTCGCCTCCACCGCCGACGTGGACGAAGCCACCCTTCGCCGTCTGCGGGGCAAGTGCGTCAGCGACGTGAAGAAATCGGTCGGCACCGTGACCTTCGAGGACGTGGCAAGATTCCAGAAGGGCGAATGATTATGCCCCGGATTATATTCAAGTGTCGGTATCTGAAAAACGCGTCGGCGCACGCGGAAAATCTGGTGACCTATGTGGCAACGAGGGAGGGCGTCGAGGAAATCCCGCAAAACGGGCAGAGACTCCCGGCTACAGTCAAGCAGAAGCTGCTCATCGCGGACATTCTCTCTCAGTTTCCAGATTCCGACCGGCTGTTTGAATACGAGGACTATCAAAACAACCCGACCGTGGAAAATGCTTCGGAGCTGATCTCCGCGGCGCTGGATCAGAATCTTGATCAGCTGTCGCACCAGGAGGTTTACGTTAATTACATTGCCACCCGCCCCCGCGCTGAAAAGGTTGGTGTCCATGGCCTGTTCTCAGATGAGGATACGCCTCTGGTGCTGTCGCAGGTTGCGGAGGAAGCGGCCCGGCATACCGGCAACATCTGGACACCAATCATTTCCCTGCGGCGGGAGGACGCCGCCCGGCTGGGCTATGACAACGCCGCCGCTTGGATGGCACTCCTGCGGAAGCAGCGGAACATGTTCGCGGAGCAGATGAAGATCGCGCCGGAGAACCTGCGCTGGTACGCCGCTTTTCACAACGAGGGGCACCACCCTCACTGTCACATGATCGTGTACTCAGTTGATCCCAGCGAAGGCTACGTTACTAAACCGGCCATCGAAAAGATGCGAAGCAGCCTCGCGAGGGAAATTTTTCAGCAGGATCTTCTGCAGATTTATTCCGAGCAGACAGAGCGGCGTGATTCTCTGACCGCCGAGAGCCGGGATACCCTGCGGGAGCTTCTGGAGCAGATGCGGACCGGTACCTGCGCAAACCCTGTCATTGAGGATTTGATGTCCCGGCTGGCGGAGCGGTTGAAGTATACGACCGGGAAAAAACAGTATGGCTACCTGAAGGCTCCGCTCAAGGAGTTGGTCAATCAGATCGTGGATGAGCTGGCGAAGGACGAACGGGTGGCGGCGGCCTATGCCAAATGGCAGGAGCTCCGCAACGAGGTTCTGCGCACCTATAAGGATCAGCTACCCGAACCCTTGCCGCTTTCCCAGCAGAAGGAATTCAAGCAGATTAAAAACATGGTGATTGCAGAAGCGGTCAGCCTCGGCAGTCGCCATGTTACGTTTGAGGGAGATGCGAATGCCGGGCCGTCTTCTGAAGAAGAAAACGCCACCGAGGAAACGGAACCCGAACTTCCTCTATCGGAGCCGCCTGAAACAGTCGTGGATCAGGATGGTTCCCCGGATTACGGCGCTTCGGACGATGCACCGTCTTCGGATTCCGATAGGGCTGCGTCCGACAAGCCCCACATCGCGTGGAATGACCGTTACAAGGAGGCCCGCGCGTTTCTCTTCGGCAGCGATGAGACGGAGCCGGACTTCGAGCAGGCCCTCCGGCTGTTCCGGGAGGAAGCGGAGGATGGTAACGCCCTCGCCATGCACGACCTTGGCCGAATGTATGCGGACGGGTTGGGTGTGGAGATCGACGCTGGCACGGCCTTCGGCTGGTATGCCAAGGCCCTCTCCGCTTTTGAGGACATCGAGTCGGTGAAGGAAAACCGATATGTGGAATACCGGATCGGCAAAATGTACGCGGCGGGACTCGGCGCGGAACAGGATTATGAGGCGGCAGCCGGATGGTTTGGCGAAGCGGTCGCCAAGCGCCACAAATACGCGCAGTATTCCCTCGCCGGACTGTACTTCCGCGGCCAGGGTGTGGAGCAGAGCTATGAAACCGCATCCAGCCTGTACATGCGCGCTGCGGTGCAGCACATGCCCTACGCCGATTACGAACTGGCAAAAATGTACCGGGACGGAGTCGGTACATCAGTCAACAGCGCGGAAGCCGCGCGGCATTTCAAAATCGCCTTTCAGGGATTTCAGCAGATGGAGAAACAAAGCCGCGACGATAAGCTCCAGTACCGCCTCGGCCAGATGCTTTACACCGGAACCGGGACGGAAAAGGATGTGGATGCAGCGCTCGGTTACTTTGAAAAATCCGCCCGGCTTGGTAATGTCCACGCACAGTACATGCTCGGCAGAATCTATCTGGACGCGGACAGCGGTCATGAAAACGCGGAGCAGGCTGTCCAGTGGCTGACGAAATCCGCGGATGGCGGCAACGCTCTCGCGCAGTATGCGCTTGGAAAGCTTTACCGGGACGGAAACCATGTGGAAAAGGACATTCAGAAAACTATTGCCTTTTTTACATCCGCCGCGGAACAGGACAATTCCTACGCGGCCTATGCCCTCGGAAAGCTCTATCTGCAGGAGGAAAGCATTCCAAAGGACGTTGATGCCGCCGTCAAATGGCTGGAGAAATCCGCAGACCTCGGAAATCAGTTTGCCCAGTATACGCTGGCAAAGTTGTACCTCTCCGGAGAAGATGTCCCGAAGGATATTCCGAAAGCGCTGGAGCTGTTTCAGAAGTCGGCGGCGCAGGGAAATTCATTTGCGCAGTACCGACTCGGCAGGCTCTATCTGCTGGATGAGGATATCCCAAAGAACGTGGATGTGGCCATTCGGTGGCTGACTGCCTCTGCGGAACAAGGCAAGCAGTACGCCCAATATGCTCTTGGCAAACTCTATCTGCTTGGCGAAGACGTTCTAAAAGACGTGGACGCTGCCGTCCGCTGGCTGACCGCCTCTGCGGAACAGGGCAACCAATATGCTCAATATGCGCTCGGCAAGCTCTATCTGGCGGGGCGTGACGTCCTCCGCGACCGGGAAGCCGCCATTCGCTGGCTGACACTATCCGCGGAGCAGGGCAACATTTACGCGCGGTTTTTTCTCGATCATCCAGACTCCTTCCGAGATCCGTCGCTTTTCCTCGCGGCGACAAGGCTCCTGCACCATCTGAGCCGAATCTTCCGGGAGGAACAAGAACGGCTTCCCGGAGGTCCACGCATGCAGGTGGAAAGCAAGCTGCGGCGGAAAATCCGGCAGAAAAAGATCGCCCAGGGTCACGCTCCAGACGATCATGAACAGAAATTTACCACTTACTAAACAGAATAGGGGGATTATCATGCACAGGCCATTTGAAAAACCGTGGCAGAAAAAAGAAAACCTGATCATGAAAAAGCATATCAGCAGGCCACCTGTTCGCCAACGGGCGGCCTTTTTCCGTCGCTGCGGAAAGCGCAAGCGCTGACGAGGGAGGGATTCCGGTATGGACTATGTGTATTTTACGGATGATCAGAAGCAGCGGGCCAACTCCGTGGATCTGGTGGATTTCTTGGAGCGTCAGGGCGAAAAACTCGTCCGTTCCGGACATGAGTGGCGATGGAAACGCTATGACAGCGTCACCGTCCGCGGAAACGAATGGTTCCGGCACAGCCGCAAGGAGGGCGGCCATGCCATCGACTTTGTGCAAGAGTTCTACGACATGAGCTTTCCCGAAGCGGTGCGGTGGCTTCTGGGCGGCGAGAGCGGCGTGGAATGGAACCAGACGGACAAAAGCGCCCCCACACCGAAAAAGGAGTTCGCTCTTCCGGAGCAGAATCCCGACATGCGGCGGGTGTTCGCCTATCTCATCAAGCAGCGTTTTATTGACCATGAGGTGCTATCCCGGTTCGCCCATGAAAAGCTCATCTATGAGGATAAGCAATACCACAATGCCGTGTTCGTAGGGCTGGATGAAAACGAGATTGCCCGTCACGCCCACAAGCGCGGCACTTATACCCAAGGCGAACCTTACAAGGGAAACGTGGAAGGCAGCGATCCCCGGTACAGCTTTCACTGGATCGGCGAAAGCGACAGGCTGTACGTTTTTGAAGCGCCGGTGGATATGCTGTCCTTTATCACGCTGCACCCAAAAGATTGGATGAACCACAGCTATGTCACGCTCGACGGTGTGTCGGAACACGCTATGCTCCGGCAGCTGGAGCTTCACCCAAACCTGCAAAAAGTCATTCTCGGCCTGGACCATGACGAGGCGGGCATCGAAGCCAATGGGCGACTCCGGGACATTTTGGCAGAACGAGGATATACAGATACCGAAGTCCTGCAATCCGTCCGGAAGGACTGGAACGAGGATGTGAAGGCCCTGCATGGGATTACTACTATCCCGGCGTCGGAGCATCCTAAACTGGAACTTTTACCGAAGGTATGCTATGAGCTTTCCGGCTTGTGTGAAGCGCTTGCTTCGCAGAAGGATATCCGTGCCTTCCTGACCAACTGCGCTCAGAAGCTGGAAATGGCGGTCGTATCCGGAAAGGCAGCGCCTGAGAATACCGGCATAGCCGTGGACAGCTTGGAGTGCATGGCGGCGGGCTCCCTGCTGCTTTTAAAAGACCTGTGTCGGCAGATGGAACGGCCCGTAACTGCGGAGCAACTGGTGTGCAGGCTCCGGTCGGAATACAAACCCCATGAGGACAGAGGCTGGCTGCGCTCCAGAATGGAGGACATCCGGCGTGATTTGGCGGACATCGGCAGGCAGATCGACACACCCGGCATCCGAAGCGAGGACGATATGAAACAGCTCTGTCGGTCTTACCTTAGCCTCGCTCTGGACTGTGTCAAAGCGCGGATGTTCATGGAGTTGGAATCACCCGAACTGATTCCGGAACAGGAGCAGGCCGTAAATTTTACGATGAGCATGTAGGACACGCTCCCTCCTAAATTATATTTTTATTTCTTGATTGATTTCATGCTAAAATGACGTATAATATTAGCATGAAACAAAAATTGAGGGAGGTGATCCTGCATGTACGCGGAAACCCTGCAATCCCTTTGCGAACAGAGCGGCGGCATCCTGCTCACAAAAGATATTGTCAACGCCGGCGTTCCCAGCAGTTATCTGACGGCATTTCTTAGAGAAGGCAAACTGGAGCGTGCCGGTCACGGCGTGTATATCACGCCAGACGCGATGGAAGATAAAATGTTCACCCTGCAGGCCCGAAAAAACCGGCTGGTTTATTCTCACGACACCGCACTGTATTTGCACGACCTGACCGACCGCGATCCGCTGACCTACAGCGTGACGGTGCCGACCGGCTACAACACCAAGCGGCTGACGGAGGAAGGGCTCAGCGTATTTTCCATCAAGCCTCATTTATACGGGATGGGAATCACGATGGCGCAGTCGCCTTTTGGCAGGCCAATCCGGGCTTACGATGCGGAGCGCACTCTGTGCGATATGCTGCGAAGCCGGCGTCAGATGGACGGCGCGCTTTTTCCGGAAGCCCTGAAGCGGTATGTCCGAAGAAAAAGTAAAAATATTCCCCTGCTGATGCGGTATGCGGAATCGCTCCGCGTCGACAAACTGCTCCGGCAGTATCTGGAGGTATTGCTATGAAAACATCCCGGCAGCTTAACGCCCTGATTCGAAATATGGCGAAAGACAAATGCATCAACGCGCAGATCATTCTCCGGAACTTCATGCTGGAGCGTCTGCTGGAACGGATTTCCCTGTCCCCTTACCGTGAGAACCTGATTCTAAAGGGCGGCATGCTGGTCGCGGCCATGGTGGGGCTGGACACCCGCGCCACCATGGACATGGACACCACGCTGACGGGATACCCGCTGACCGAGGAATCCGTCCGCTCCGTTTTTGCGGATATTCTCGCCATCCCTGTGGAGGATCACGTGGCCCTCACGCTGAAAAAGTTGGAGGAAATCCACGACGAAGCGGAATATTCCGGCATTCGCGTCACGCTGGAGATGCTCCTGGACGAAACAAGGCAGACTCTCAAGGTAGACATCACAACCGGCGACCCAATCACACCAGCCGCGGTTGATTATTCCTTCAGGCTGCTGTTCGAAGACCGGAGCATTCAGATCAAGGCATACAATCTGGAAACGGTGCTGGCGGAAAAGCTGGAAACCATCTTCTCCAGAAGTACCGCCAACACCCGCATGAGAGATTTTTATGACGTGTACGTTTTATGGCACACGCGAAGAAGCGATATCAGTCTTCCTGTCCTGAAGAAAGCGTTTGAGAGAACGGTCAGGAAAAGAGGAAGCGATTTTCTGCTGCGCGGCGGTATTCAAGAAGGTGCGGAGGCGCTGTCCGGCAACAAGGAAATGCAGGAGTTGTGGACGCGCTATCAGAAAAAGTATTCCTATGCCGACGACATTGCATGGGAGGACGCCGTTGCCGCGGCAAAGGGATTGTATGAAAACGCGATAGCCGTGACAGAAAAATAGAAAACAGAAATCATACATGAGAAAACCGCCGAAGAGCTTGAAAAACTCTCCGGTGGTTTTTTGCTGCCTAAGGCAAGGAGGTATCGTATGCAAGCATCACAAATTATCACCCTGATCGCAGCCGGGCTCACCATGTTCGGCGTGATCGGCTTTTTATCTCTTCTGGCTCATTATTATACCCTGAACGGCATCAAATCCAAGACCGTAGGCGACGGCCAGCATGGCACGGCGCGCTGGGCAACCAAACAGGAAATTAAAAAGACCTATACGGAAGTCCGGTTTGAGCCGGAAAAATGGCGCAAGGGAGAGAACCGGCCCACGGCACAGGGATTGGTGGTCGGCTGGCGAAAAGCGTCCCTGTTTGATAAAACGGCTTCCCATGGCTACGCGCTGGTGGATGACGATGATGTCCACTGCCTGATGATCGGTGCGGCAGGTGTCGGCAAGACCGCGAATTTTCTCTATCCGAACCTCGAATACGCCTGTGCCTGCGGCATGTCTTTCATCACCACCGATACGAAAGGCGACCTTTACCGCAATTACGCGGGAATCGCAAAGGATTATTACGGCTACCATGTGGCAGTCATTGACCTGCGCAACCCCACCCGCTCAGATGGTAACAACCTGCTTCATCTGGTAAACCGGTATATGGACCTGTATCTCGAAAATCCAGATAATCTGGCATATAAAGCCAGAGCGGAGAAGTATGCCAAAATCACAGCCAAGACCATCATCAACTCCGGCGGCTTCGACACTGCTTCGGCCGGACAGAATGCTTTCTTCTACGACGCGGCAGAAGGTCTTCTGACCTCCGTCATTCTGCTGATTGCGGAATACTGCGAGCCGAAGCAGCGGCACATCGTGTCGGTGTTCAAGCTCATTCAGGATCTGCTGGCGCCCAGCGGCGTGAAGGGTCGAACGCTTTTCCAGATACTTCTGGCGCACCTGCCGGACGAGCACAAGACCAAATGGTTCGCCGGCGCCGCGCTCAACACGGCGGAGCAGGCCATGCAGAGCGTCCTGTCCACGGCGCTCTCCCGGCTCAACGCTTTTCTGGATTCCGAGCTGGAGCAGGTGCTGTGCTTCGACACCGCCATCGACGCGGAAAAGTTCTGCACGGAGAAAAGCGCCGTCTTCCTCGTCATGCCAGAAGAAGACAACACGAAATATTTTATTATTTCACTTATCGTCCAGCAGCTCTACCGAGAGATTCTATCCGTAGCCGACGAGTACGGCGGGAAACTGCCAAACCGCGTGATGATGTTTCTCGACGAAATTGGTACCATTCCCAAGATCGAGTCAGCCGAGATGATGTTTTCCGCCAGCCGGTCACGCCGGGTATCCATCGTCGCTATTATCCAGAGCTTCGCCCAACTGGAAAAAAACTACGGCAAGGAGGGCACCTCCATAATAATTGACAACTGCCAGGACACCGTATTCGGCGGCTTTGCCCCCAACAGTGAGTCGGCTCAGATTCTCTCAAAAGCCCTCGGCAATCAGACTGTCATGAGCGGCTCCATCAGCCGCGGGAAAAACGATCCCAGCCAGTCTCTGCAGATGATTGAGCGTCCGCTGATGACGCCCGATGAACTCAAATCCATGCCCAAAGGCCGGTTTATCGTCACTAAGACAGGAGCCTACCCGATGCGCACCCGGCTGAAGCTATTTCTTGAATGGGGCATTACCTTCGGAAAACCGTATGAGATTGCGGAGCAATCCGCCCGAAAGGTGGAGTACGCGAACCGGCACTCGCTCGAGGAAGAAATCATTCGGCGTAACGCCGCTTGCGAAGCCGATCCGGAGGAAAGGTCAGAACCAGATTCTTCCGCTTCCGTAGGTATCCAACACACCCCCGCATTGGAGCATAAGGCGCCGGAACAACAAAAGCCTTCGATACGGATATAGCGGGAGGCGGTTTGATGAGCTATTTTTCCTCGCTCTATTCCTCGGAGCTGCCCCACCGGGCAAGGGCGGTGTACATGTATCTGCGTGATCGGGCTGACCGGGACGGCAAATGTTATCCGGCGATTGGTACCATCGCCAAGGAGCTGAAGATGTCCCGCAGCACCGTCAAACGCGCGATTGCCGACCTTGAAAAAAGCGGTTACCTGCGCAGGGAGCAACGCTGGCGGGAAAATGGCGGCAAGAGCAGCAATATGTTTTATCTGACGAAGGCCGATTCAAGTTAGCGCTGAAAAACAGACATTCCTCCAAGGGGGCGGTCTGTCCATACGCTGAACTGTGGTACGGTTCATGGTGAACCATGAAGGTGAACCTCTCACTTTATAAAGATTTAACGACAGAGAAAAGAAAATTGTTAAGGCCTATTTTTACCCTCTTTCACCGTAATGGGAGTAACTTCCGCTGTATCCGGGTCAATTAGAATAACACCCTTGTTTTGCTTTCTGGCGTATGTAACAAGATGAGCAGCCGGTTCCATCAGTACCAGTGATTGGTCTTTGTAAACCGCCAGAAGCAATCCAGTGTGGTTTACCAAATACTCATTGCAACGGAGATAGCAGCTCTTTTCGAATTTTGTAGAAATTAAATAATTATATGTGCTTTTCTCCAATATTGTGTAATATCGATCACGCAACTGTGGAGTCCATTTTTTTGCCTGCTCTTCATACGGAATCACACAGTAGAGTTTCAGGTGTGGAAAGTGGTTTATGAGATCTAAGATCAACTCGGCTCCCCACATAGATGCGCCCGGTTCGCAGTTTGTGTAAAAATCGGTTATGCCATTATCATAAAGGGCTAGAACCTGAAGTTTCATCGCAGCCTTGATCTGTTGGCATAGTTCATCTTCTTCATCATAGCCAAAACGAAATCGCATCGGTTCATGTCCGGTAAACGTACAGCCTATATTTCTCATTTTCTTCCTCCGAGTTATTCTATGTGGTCATTGTGTGCATACAGGATATTATATTATAGGCCATCTGTGCATACAATACAAGTATGCATTAAGACAAGGATGGTATTTATTATGAAACTGGATTACAAGGCGATAGGACAGCGGATTAAGGAGGCCAGAGCCCGTAATGGCGTAAGTCAGGAACAGCTGGCTGAAAAGGTCGGACTTTCTACGGCTCATACCAGTCACATTGAAACCGGAAATACTAAGGTCAGCCTTCCGGCTTTGGTGCAAATCGCAAACGCGCTGAATGTTTCAATGGATGAACTGATCTGCGATAGCAGCGTCAAGGCCAAGCCTGTTTTTGAAAATGAAATTACAAGGACAGTACAGGACTGCGATGAACATGAGATTCGAATTATTTCGGATACAGTTATTGCCCTGAAAAGTTCCCTGCGAAAACGCAATTGTGACTGATTCCTGAACAGAAAAAAGCCCAGAAAAAATCTCAGGTTTGCTTCTAGATGAAGCCTCCTGAGATTTTTTTGTTTGCAGTGTTTCTTTTTTCCCAATTGGTCAGCCTACAACACTGTTCCGCCCTTTTCGTTTTGCCCGGTAGAGCTTCCGGTCAAGTATGCCGATGATTTGGTTTACCGTGCTGATGCCGCTTGTTTTGTAAATGGTTTGCACACCAAAGCTGCAGGTAAGATTCAATATCTGCCCATTAATACTGAAATTTCTCTTCTCAATGGACTGCCGAATTCTGTTCGCAATTTTGACGGCCGTACCATGGTTGAGATCCGGAAGACAGATCAGGAATTCATCTCCTCCGTAACGGGCGGCCCATCCATCTTTCCGTCGGATACTGTTAAAAAAAATATCCGCCACCTCGCGCAAAACGTAGTCCCCGGCAACATGTCCATGTTCGTCGTTTATTTTTTTAAAAAAGTCTATATCTGAATAGATAAACGAAACCGGAGCGCCGTTTTGAAAGGTCCGCTTAAGATCCATGGGGAGTTTTTCATCGATATATCTGCGATTATACAGATTAGTGAGCGAGTCGGTGATGACTAATCTTTTAATATACGGAAGTGAATCCGAATTGTCGCTATCTGAGCAGTAGCGAATCAGTTCCAAGCGGTATTGCCGCCGTTCCACGGAAATTGGTATGCTGATTTCTATTTTAGCTTCTTTATCCCAAATCGAAAGAGTTGCGTTATGGAAAACATGGGATGCCGGATTTGACTCAAGAGAATTTGCGTTTTGAATCTCGTATAGGATTTGCCTGTGGTCATTGTCCCAAACGTGCACAATCGGAAAATACTTGTTCAACACATGCACAGATTGTTTTAATTGCTCAAAGTTTTCAAACTCCATAGACCTTCCCTTTGCTGTGATGATGGTATCACGTGTTTATTTATCCCATCTAAAATATTATAAGCCGGTTCACCACTAAGGTGAAGTTATGAAGCGGCTATATCCGCTGATATGCCCGATATTGAGCATATGCATGTATGTTCATTATAGGGCATACTTTAGATAAAGTAAAGTCTATGGGGTGAATAAATTTGATATCATATGCGCCATTATGGAAAACCATGAAGATAAAGGGTGCGACAACTTATACGCTCAGAAATAAAGGCGGCGAAGAAAATATAAGTGGTTCAACTATTTTAAGGCTGCAGAAAAACGAGTCCGTTTCCACAAACACATTGGACAGCCTATGCAGGATACTCAATTGCCAGTTGTCTGACGTAGCGGAATATGTACCCGACTGAATAACATTCAATACGGATAGATTTAAGCACATAAGTAAAGGCCGACGGTTTGTACACTACAAGCCGCCGGCCTTTTTATTGACTCGATTTTTCGTAAAGTATCTGACTTGCCGATATGATTTTGGCAGTATGATAAGAATATTTTATGACAAAACCAGCCAATAGTCAATGAAGTTCGACAGAAATTTGAAGTCGGAAGGCGGTGGTTCTTTCGATTTGACAGAGAAAAAATCGTACGTCTATGCTTTTAGGCGGTGTTTACCCACTTATCGCCGTCATAATTTCAGTCGTAATCGATCAGAAAGGAAGTAGATTTTAATGTCACGCAGAGGCGAAAATATCTATAAGCGGCAGGATGGCCGATGGGAGGCCCGCTATATCAAAGCGCGCGATGCAACCGGCCGGGCGGTATACGGTTATATTTATCGGCACAGCTATCTGGAGGCCAAAAGGGCCCAAGCGGAAGCGAAGGCCACTTGCGGAAAACAGGAGATCAGCGGAGAAAAGCAGAGCTTTCGGCAAATGACTCTTGGCGAGTACATGAGGCTTTGGCAGGCTTCGATTCAAATGAGCGTCAAAAAATCAACTTATGCCAATTATGACGGGCTGATCCGTCGGCACATTGATCCAGTTCTAGGCCAGATCCCTTTGCGCAAAATTGACAGCAATACCATCCAAGCCTATGTCAATCAAAAACTGCAAACAGGAAGGACGGACGGGAAAGGCGGTCTTTCTGCAAAAACCGTGCGGGATATTGTGGGTATTTTAAAGCGGAGCTTGACTTTGGCGGGAATGACGTTATCAATTAAACTTCCGAAATACAGCCTTCCCAAGCTGAGAGTGTTGACGCGGGATGAACAGCTGGCTCTGATCAAAACCGCCAAAGGCGAAAAAAACACGACAGGGCTGGGCGTTATGATCAGCCTGTTTACAGGTATTCGAATAGGTGAGTTGTGTTCTTTGAAATGGAGCGACATTTCTCTTGATGAAGGTGTGATCAAAATCAATAAAACTCTACAGAGAATTCACAATTGCGGCCAAGGTGGCAAGAGCAAAACGTTAATTAGTATTGATGCACCGAAAAGTGAGTGTTCTATACGAGAGATTCCTCTTCCCAGCTTTCTCGTATGCCATATGGCGCAACTAAAAAAACGCGCTTGTGATGAGGACTATATTCTGTCGGGAAACTGCGGGTATGTAGAGCCCCGGCTTTGCCAGTACCGTTTCAAAAAGTTTCTTCAGGAGGCGGGCATAGATGATATAAACTTTCATGCGCTCCGGCATACGTTCGCTACCCGGTGTGTGGAATTGGGCATCGATGTGAAAACCATCAGCGAATTACTAGGACATTCCAATGTAAATATTACCCTAAATCGCTATGTCCACCCTGCGTTTGAGTGCCGGAAAAATTGCATTGAAATGCTGGTCAACTCATTCAGTGCATAAAGCTAAGGAACCTCTGAATAATTAGCGGTTCAGTGTATATATTGCACAATACTTTGCCTTTCGGCTTTCCAAAAGCGCTTTTTCGGCTGCAGATGCCGTATTTCAGCTTTAGTTCTATTGCTTTTCTGCCAAAAGGGCAGACTTTCCCCTTGTCATATCGTGGAGAGCCTTTGCCCGGCAATCGCAAGCGAGTACAGATTGGCACAGGCGAACATGGCATACAGACGGTTTTCATTTTTCTTCAATCCGCGATATGCCGTTTTCCTGTACCCGAACTGGCATTTAATGATTCGGAATGCATGCTCCACTTTGCAACGAACAGATGATTTTCGATTTTCAATATAACGTTCCCAGTCAATTGCATTGTCGGAAACGTGGGGCAGACGCCCAGGGCGTCGGTTGATTCGGAATTCAATTTTTGAGTAATGCTCGTCACCTACAATCTCTGGGCGTTTCTGAATACCGAGATACCCGGAGTCGCCGTAGACTACTTCATCATCGTCCCTAAGCAATGCAGAAGCCTGCGTGATGTCGTGCTCGTTGGCTGCGGTGACAGTAATCGTGTGAACCAGTCCGCTACCGGCATCCACACCGATGTGGCACTTCATTCCAAAGTGCCATTCATCGCCTTTTTTGGTCTGGTGCATCTCAGGATCACGGGCTTTGTCGGCATTCTTTGTGGAACTCGGTGCATTGATGATGGTTGCATCTACAATCGTACCGCCCTTCATCATGTGGCCAGTCTGCACCATAACGCGGTTGATTGCCTCAAAAAACAGCTTGTTCAAACCGTTGGTTTCCAGCAGATGACGGAACTTGCACAGTGTTGTTTCGTCTGGTACAGATTCTTTCAGGAAGTCAATGCCGGTAAACCTACGCATGGCATAGCTGTCGTAGATGGAATCTTCCGTTGCCGGGTCTGACAGATTAAACCAGATCTGAAGCAGGTACATCCGCAACATCTTTTCGATCCCCATGGGCGGACGTCCACGCTTTCCTGCAGGATAGTACGGCTCAACTACCTCGACCCACTCGTCCCACGGGATGATTTCATCCATGGTTTCCAGAAACTCTTCTCGCTTTGTTTTCTTTTTCCGGAAGCTGTATTCGATGTCTGTAAATGTTTCCTGTTTCATATTCCACACCGCCATTGTTTTTCTTTTATTATACCATATTGTATATTGCAATGGCTGCGACTGCGGTAACAATGATTAAATCAGAGTCTCCCTAATCGCCGTCAAAAATGCTAGTCCAAAATTTGATAAAGCAACAAATTATCAATACCTTATGGCTATATTCGCAAAGTCAGATACTTGACGAAACTAAATATACTGCTTTACCCTCTTGCACTATGATTCCCGTTCTGAAAAGGGTTATTCGAAGGCATCGAGAGTTGGAAGTTTTGTGCTGAGATTCTGTGCCTAGATCAGTTTTTCATTATGAGGAGGATATCAACGTCTAAAAGGGAGAAAACAAATGCTTACCTTATTCCTCTCGTAATACAATCATCAGTTTACCATGATGAATGGTGGAATGTGACTGAGAGTCAGCTATGACACAATCCCCCTGATCGCGCGTATTACAACGATCTGTGACACTTATGATATGCCATGACCAGCAATAGAATCTACCGGAAAAGCCATTCACAAGATCACGCACGTCTGGGACTTAAGCAACGTGCGTGGATACAGTCGAACCCTGAAATTGTAAGAGCTTTCCTTGCCCGTTGAAGTCGACTCAGCTTTTTCTCCTCCGATGCGTTATTTTCGTTTCTGTGAAGTATCCTCAGGGCCAGTTTTTCATGCTGATCTGCTGATTACTTATGACACAGTTGTCAATTTATAAAATAACTATTTTGAAAGTGACCAGGGGACATCATGGAACGTAAATTTAACTTTTTACAAAAGGATACCCTTTTTTATAGTTTGTTTGAGAACAGCAGAATTGGACAAGTCATTCTGGATGACCAATGTCGACTTGTATTCGTCAACAGACAAATGTATAAATTCTTTGATTTGAAATCGGATTATGTGAAAGGCATGACGTTCGGGCAAATTTTTCATTGCAGCAATTTTGGCGTGAGTTGTTCCGAGTGCGGTAAACCTGGGAATGGACAATGCGATCTGATGCACGCAATGAGAATTATTCGAAAAGGCGGAATAATAGACAACAATACCATTCATTTCTCGTTTAACAGGGAAGGCCGCAAAAAAATAAAATGGTTTCAATTGAATGGCTCTTTTGTTTCCTATTATGATCGGAACTATATTCTGCTGATTTTTGCCGATATCACAGATTTAAAGCAGAAAGAAAAGCGCCTGAAAGAGCTCTTATATCTGGATTTTGCTACTAGAACAACGAATAAGTACGGACTGGTACAATCAATCAAGCGGCGTGTCCGTGCAGGTAACAATCAACGATATAGCCTGTGTATGATTGACTTTGACAATTTCAAACAGCTCAACGATCAATACGGACATTTGTTTGGAGATAAGGTGTTAAAGAAGTTTTCTGACATTGCACACCGCCACATACGAAAAGGCGATGTTCTCGGACGATATGGCGGAGAAGAATTCGTGTTTATTTTCGATGGTATCGATGAAAAGCAGTCATTTCAGATTCTGAAGCGCATCCATGTGGAGTTGACAAAATATTTCTCCGAAATAGCGAAGCAACCGGTGACATTCAGTGCTGGAATTGTTGCCGTGGATAGCAGCTCCCAGACCATGTCCTACAAGGAGCTATTGGGGCAAGCCGACAGCCTGCTGTATGAAGCCAAAGAACTTGGTCGCTCAAGAGCAATGGGACGTCAGGAAAGTGGACTTTTTATAGAGTAGGGTTAAATATCGTACGCCACAAAATTTTTACATACAGCATGATGAAAATAAAATACGCCAATAGCAAACCTGACTAAAGTCAGGGACGCAAAGCCACAGGATCTAAGGTGCTGGTTAAAGCGCTATGACAGCCTGGCTGCCGTTTGTCGCAAATATAAAACCTGCCTTTCCATGGACAGGTTTTGTTTTTTTACGATTTTAAGTGCCCTTCTTTGATACTGTGGTCTCTTGCCGCCTTTTGCTTGCGGCTATGAGGGGAGCTTCACATATGCAAAGATACACTCATAAGGTACGGAGGTTGAAATAAAGGTTTCTTCCGTATAGCACATCAACTATATGGATATAAAAAAAAGGCAGCAGTTTGCAACGTGCAAACTGCTGCCTTTTTTTGTTCGACTTTTTTCTTATCCTTTCGATCGGATTGTATCTTTTTTGCACTCTGTGGGTTTTTGATCAGAACGCTGAAAAAACATTTGCGCTGCAGATCTCCGCCGCTTGTTCTTCATTTCCAGATTTCAACAATCACGAAATGGAGGACAAGCCCTATGGCGAAGTACCAGAAAAAGACGAATTACCGGGAGAAGTATCCCGGTGTGAGCAAAGAAATCATTGAGGTTTTAGAAAAGAGCGACCGTCAGATGGAATACCTGCAGTATGACATCAAAGCCGAGCGATGCCGAATCGATTCCACCAGCGGAACTGTTACATATCTCCCCAGCCGAGAAGACTCATACGAACGGCTTCTGGAGGGAAACAAGCAGTTTCCCTCCGATGACGAAGATGTGGACGATGCCGCGATTAAGGCCGTGATGATCGAAAAAATGCTAACCTGCCTTAACCACCTCAGCACGGAGGAACAGGAATTGATCACTGCTCTGTTTTTCAAAAGTAAAAGTGAGCATCAGGTGTCCAGAGAAGCTAGTATTCCGCAGCGGACCATTCATGACCGGAAGATAAAGATCCTGGCGAAATTGAAAAAGCTCATGGAAAAGTAAAATTTTTTCTGCTGGCCCCTTGCTCAACGTGGAAATAAGTGAGGGGGCCAGCTCCACAATTCCATAGACCCATATATATGCGGACTTATGACATCATCTCGGATTTTTCTTTGATTTCTCCCAAATATATTTGAGAATTCGACAGTAACGTTGTATAATACGAATATCCAAATTTAGGAGGATGCCTATGTCAGTTAGCTATAAAAAGCTGTGGAAACTGCTTATCGACCGTGATATAAAAAAGAAAGATCTGTGTGTTTCGGCCGGTATCAGCCCCTCCTCGCTTGCCAAGCTGGGGAAAAGCGAAAATGTCAATACGGATATTCTCGTGAAAATCTGCAACGCGTTAAATTGCGATGTGTCCGATATTATGGAGGTCAAGCCAGTATCCACAGAAAAGGAGGAATCCGAGAATGAAAAGCACAACTCCTAAGCTGCCCGGAAAGTTCTGCAGGGTGCTCTCCTTTATTCCCTGGATCAATTGGCTTTCCGTACTTTATATCGGAATCGTGAATACTAACGCACTGCATATTATTTGCGGAATTGTTTATGCGGTCATAACCTTCGCGGTTCCCTCTACGGCGCCGGTTTTTTGGATTGTGGGGATCATCCAATATATTTTCGCTTACCGGAGCATCAAAAAGCGGATGGCTTCGGCTGAGACGCTTCCCGTCAAGCCGCAGGAAAAGGCCAATATCCATTCCCCATCACCGACAGCCCCCGGCTTTTCCGACATGGTGCTGCCGGGGGAGCCGGAGAAAAAACAAGCCGTTCCCGCAAGGCCGCAGTATTCCGCTCCCACGGTCCGGGTTTCGATCCATGATCCGCATGAAAAGTTCTTTGCGGATATGAAAAGGTTTGCCCAGAAGGACGGGAAAGCAGTTCCCTTTGTTCCCTTCATGTCTTATTGGCCGACATATGAGAGTATGAACAAAAGCCAGCAGGCATGGTATTTCTATTGGCGCTCCCAGGTTCGCCAGGGAAATTACATCGACACAGATCTGTCGTACATTTTCGTACTGATCTACGAGCTGCTCAGCGGAACCGGATGGGAAACCCCGCGGGACGGCTATAAAAAGCTCACGCAAGTATGGAATGCCTACCGGGAAAGATTTCCCGCGCTGGACCGTTATCTGGCAGATTGGATATTTGACTTCGCCCGACAGCATGAACTTACAGACTTTTCCCTTTCAGAGCAGGAGAACCCTCACGCCTCGCCCTCGGCCAAAACGGATCTGATGATTGCCCAACATGCGTCCGAGGTTCCATTGAAGCTCTCTTTTTCTCTCATCGACGCGCTGTGCGACTATTCCATTGTCAGCAGCAAGTTCTATAAAGACGGCAATCAGGAACTGATGCGGGAGGCTATCCCTCGGGTTGTGGCTCTTGCCGACGCCGCACTTCAAAAGAAGACGGGAAAGGGCATCTTGGATACCTATGGTCCGACCCGAGCAAAAAAACAGGAGTACTATGCGTTTGCAAGCGCGGTATGCCCCCAGGCAAATCAAAAAATAGCCTTCACGGTCAAGGGCTATTCCGCTTATCCAAAACTGCGCGCTTACATCAACGAGCTGGTTCGCTACGGCGAAAACTCGCTGAGAAGCCTGTGCGGATGCCGGGGCCGTCTTCGCGGGATTACGCTGGACCCGGAAACCTCAAAACTGATCGACAGCTTTCTGGCAAAAGAGTACGGCAATCGGCAGAAAACCGATTCATCAGAGGAAAAGCCCGCGAAGGTGGTTCTTAATTTTGAAAGCATCAACACGCTGCGGGAAGAATCGGACGCCGTGCGGGAAGCACTTTCGGTGGAAGAACCGGAAGCCAAAGCAGAAAAGGCTTTACTGACCGATGTGAAAGAGGTCACCTCGATTTATCTGGCGCTGTCGCCTGAGACGCGAGGTCTTCTGAACCGCTTGCAGAAAAGCGCATGGGAGGCTCCTTCCCAGCCGGGAGACGAAGTTTTGATTCAGGAGATCAACCGGCAGTCGGAACGATATCTGGGGCGCGCGCTTCTGGTCGTGGAAAATTCCGATATTATCGCAGAGGACGATTACCGGGACGAACTCGCCTACATTTATGAAAATCCGCCCGCGATACCGGCGGAGGAAGCCCGGACAAAGTGCTTCGACGCATCTCTCCTGCCGGAAGAATTCCGTGGCTTTATGGAAGCGCTATCGCCGGAGCAGGAAAAGGCTCTATTCGCTGTGACCGCGTCCGTTGACTCGCAGCCGGAACTGGAAAAAATCGCAGAGGAAGCGCTGACCATGCCGCAGATTCTTCTGGACGACATTAATGCGGCGGCCATGCAATATCTGGGGGATATTCTGATTGATACCGCCGAGGAATCGCCGCATATTCTGGACGAATACGCGCCGGCTTTGAAAAAATCAATTGCTTAGGGGGAACGTTATCATGCAGACCGTAAAGATCAGCCGCCGGGAATCCGGCGCGCTTCTCAATTCTCTGATTGCCGGCGTCGTGCCGCGCGTCGGGCTTCGGCACATCGCTGTCGGACGGCAGAAAGAGGTAGGCGCCTTTTTACAGGATTTATCCACCATTGAGGACGGCGGCGCGTCGTTCCGTCTTGTGACCGGCCAGTACGGCAGCGGCAAAAGCTTCCTGCTGCAGATGATCCGCAATAACGCCATGGAACGGAATTTCGTTGTCGCGGACGCGGATCTTTCCCCGGAACGCAGGCTGACCGGCACGAAAGGACAGGGTCTTGCAACCTACCGGGAGCTGATGCAGCATCTTTCGATTCTGACCCGGCCGGAGGGCGGGGCACTGGAGGCGATTCTGCAGAAATGGATCAGTTCCCTGCAGGCGGCCGTCATTCAGGAAAGCGGCTTGCATCCCGGCGATCCGGGAATGGTTGACGCCGTCAGCGGCAAAATCGCGGCGGTCATGGCGGAGCTTTCCGAAATGGCCTATGGCTTTGCCTTTTCCACGGTGATCGAAGCCTACTGGCGCGGGATGAAAACCGGGCAGGAGGAACAGAAGCAGTCGGCGCTCCGCTGGCTGAGAGGCGAGTACACAACAAAAACGGAAGCGCGGCAGAACCTCTCGGTGGACTGCATCATCGACGACCAGAGCTGGTATGATTTTCTGAAGCTGTTCGCACTGTTTGCGGTAAAGGCGGGCTATCAGGGACTGCTCGTCTTTCTGGACGAGGGCGTCAACCTCTATAAGATTACCAATAAGCAGGCCAGAGACAGCAACTATGAAAAGATCCTGACGATTTTCAACGACACCATGCAGGGGAAAGCCCGGTATATCGGAGTCTTTATGAGCGGCACGCCGCAGTTTGTCTATGACGAACGCAGAGGCCTGTTCAATTACGAAGCTTTGCGCTCCCGCCTGGCGGATAACCAGTTCAGCGCAAACGGCTATACCGATTATTCCGGACCAGTGATCAAGCTGAACCAACTGACCCCCGAGGAAATCTATCTTCTGCTGGAACGCCTTTGCGAGCTTCATAGCTGCCATTACAATTATACCTGCCCGCTTGGGCAGCGGGAGCTTACCACGTTTCTGAATGCGGTCGTTTCCCGCATGGGAGCGGATCAGCTCCTGACGCCCCGCGAGGTGACAAGGGATTTTCTCGGCCTTTTGAATATCCTCCATCAGAATCCGGAGCTCAGCTTTGATACTTTGGTGAATGAGAAGGGCTTTTCCGTCCAGAGTGCCGAGCAAAACCCGGAAGAAGTGCCGGACAAAGAGGACGAGCTTTTCGCGGAATTTGACATATGAGCGGAACCGCGTTCGAGCGCTACGCGCCGTTTATACAGGAATACATTTACCGGAAACGCTGGACGGACCTGCGCGAGGTACAGACGGAGGCCTGCTCCGCAATCCTTGACACAGACGATCACGTTATTATTGCTTCCGGCACGGCGTCGGGCAAGACGGAAGCTGCTTTTTTCCCCATCCTGACCACTCTGTACCATCACCCGTCGAACTCCGTTGGCGTTCTGTATATCGGGCCGCTGAAAGCCCTGATCAACGATCAGTTCGAACGGCTGAGCGGTCTGTTGGAGGACAGCGGTATCCCTGTTTGGCCGTGGCACGGGGATGTTTCTCAGTCCATGAAGCAGCACGCGCTGAAAGAAGCACAGGGCGTTTTGCAGATTACGCCGGAATCGCTGGAAGCCCTGCTCATGCTTCGCCCGTCAGAGGCGGCCCGCCTTTTCGGGGACCTGCGGTTTGTTGTCATTGATGAAATTCACGCCTTCATGGGAACGGACCGCGGACTGCAGGTGCTGTGCCTGCTGTCCAGACTGGAGAAAATCGCGGGCTGCCGCCCGAGGCGCGTCGGCCTGTCCGCCACGCTGAACGACTATGAACCCGCGCTCCGGTATCTGGCGGCTGGGACGAACCGCCATGCGCAAGCCGTTGGCATCCAACACCATGCACGCACGATCTCCCTCTGCGCCGACAGCTTCCTCCTGCCTCACGACTCGGAAGAAGCGGAAAAAGTTATGGAAGAATACAATTCTTTTCTCTACGATAACTGTCATGACAAAAAGTGCCTGATCTTCACGAACAGCAGGGGCAGTGCCGAAAAGGTTATCGCCGACATGAAGGAGATCGCGCGCAAAAGGCAGGAAAAAGACGTTTTCTTTGTACATCACGGCAGTGTTTCCGCCGCGCTGCGGCAGGAAGCAGAAGCCGCGCTGCGCGACCGGGAAGGCCCGACCGTCGCCGCAGCCACGCTGACACTGGAGCTAGGCATCGACATCGGTGATTTGGATTCTACCATACAGATCGGCGCGCCTTACTCTTGTACCAGCTTCGTCCAGCGTCTGGGACGTTCCGGACGGCGCAGCGGAAAATCGCAGATGATGTTTCTGGAACTGCTGGGGCCGTCGGAACGGAATGTTTTTGAACAGCTGCCCTGGACGCTTCTGCGGGCGATTGCTATCATCCAGCTTTATCTTGAGGAAAGCTGGGTGGAACCGTTCACCCTGAAGCCAAAGCCATTCAGCCTTCTTGCGCATCAGACGCTAAGCACCCTGATGACCTACGGAGAGCTCAGCCCGCCGGAACTGGCCCGGAGCGTCCTGCTTCTTCCCGCCTTCCGGAAGACGATTACCCAGGAGGAATACAGGCTGATTCTTCGTTATATGATCGCTGAGGATTACCTGCAGCGTGTGGAAAACGGGACAATTATCGTAGGTATCCGTGGCGAGCGGATCACAAACCATTATTCGTTCTACGCTGTTTTTCAGGATGAACAGGCTTACCATGTGCAAAGCAAGGAGGGAGAAATCGGCACTCTGGACAGCTGCCCGACATCGGGAGAAGTTTTTGTTTTGGCCGGACGAACCTGGAAAACGCTCGATGTCGATATGGAGCGGAAAATCGTATATGTCGCGCCGGTGAGAAACAGCCGGATTCCCAGCTGGAACGGAAGCGGAGGGCATATCCACACCAAGATCGTTCAGAGAATGAAAAAAGCTCTGGAAGAAGACGTCTGCTATCCGTACCTGACACCCAGGGCGCAAGAGGTTCTGGAAGCCGCCCGTTCTCTGGCAAGAGAGTCTGGTATGCTGGAAAACAGTATTCTCCCGTGCGGGGAAAACTCCTTCTATTTCTGCCCATGGGTCGGCTCAAAGACAATGAAAACCATCAAGTGCCTGCTCAGCTGCGGACTCAAGGAGCCGCTTCAGATATACTCCGTTTTTGGGGGCGACCATTACCTGCAGATCACAAGCGGCTTTTCAGGGACCGAACTGTTCCGGAGAATGGCGGAGCTGTCCATTGACATGGACGACCCGGACATGGTTTTGCCAGCGGATCAGATTCCACAGGTGGATAAATACGACGCCATGATTCCGGGAGAACTGCTTCGCAGCGCTTTTTTGCATAATGAGTTGGATCTGGAGTCGGCAATTGATGTTTTAAAAGATGTGAAAACCGACAGTTAGTACCGAGGTGATAAAAACAATATGAAATCGGCAATTACTCAGAATACCTACGATGAAGTTTCACGCCTGGTGGAATGCGCCTTAAGCGCTGACACAAAAAAGCAGGCGGAACAATATACAAAGCGGCTGGAGTTTTTACGTTCCTCCGGCGGATATGGTGGATACGTAAATTGTGTTTTGGGTGACTTGATCGCGTCGACAAAACACGCGTCAGGGAAAGTGGCAGACAAGGAAAGATTGAGCAGTTTCGCACGTACTGATTTTTATAAATTAGAAGGTCAGATCAGCAATTCTGCCGATAGCGAAAATGTGAACAGCGGGGATTGACGTACAGGCAAAAAGAGAAGCAGTACCTTTGGGTGCTGCTTCTCTTTTTACAAGAAATTGATTATGGCTTTTTACTCGCCGCACTCGTCATGGTGCTGGTGCTCATGGCATACGCTGCCGGTGGATTTCAGCTCACCCTTCAGGTAGCGCTCCGCCGCCGTCCTCGCGTCGCCGGAAGCACCGGTCACGACCTCGACATCCCGTTCATTGAAAATATCCACCGCGCCCTGTCCCATGCCGCCGCTGATAATGACCTTCACGCCCTTATCCGCAAGGAAGTTGGGGAGAAATCCTGGCTTGTGGCCGGGATTGTCCACAGATTCCTCTTTCGTAATCTTGTTGTTCTCCACATCATACAGCATAAAGTTGACACAGTGACCGAAATGCTCCGTCACATTCTTGCCTTCGGCGGCAACCGCAATTCTCATCATCATTTTTTCCTCCGATTCATTCGATTTGGATACTTGCACCGCCAGCAACTCACCGACGGCGTCAAACCAGTTTCCATCAAACAGCTCAATCATCCCGGCGTCACAGGCAGCCGAAATTTTCGGGTCTATTGGCAGCTTTGCCAGCACCTTCAGCCCGTGTTTTCCGGCAATCTCGTCAATATGACTTTCGCCGAAAATATGGTAGTCCTTTCCGTTATCCGGGCACCGGAAATAGGACATGTTCTCTATCAGCCCCAACACTGGGACCTTCATCATCTCCGCCATTTTCAGCGCTTTGGAGACGATCATGGACACCAGCTCCTGCGGCGAGGTTACGATAACAATGCCGTCCACGGGGATGGACTGGAAAACCGTCAGGGGAACGTCGCCGGTTCCGGGCGGCATATCAATAAAGAGAAAATCCAAATCGCCCCAAATCACATCTGTCCAGAACTGTTTCACGGTATTGCCAAGAATCGGGCCACGCCAGATTACCGGATCGGTGTCGTTATCCAAAAGCAAATTGACGGACATAATCGCGATGTCGGTTTTGCTCTGCCTGGGGTACAGCCCTAAATCGCTTCCCTCGGCTTTTCCACGGATGCCAAAGGCTTTGGGAATAGACGGTCCTGTCACGTCCGCGTCCAGTACGCCTACCTGGTATCCCAGCCGCTGCATGGTGACCGCCAGCATCGCGCTGACCGAGGATTTTCCGACGCCGCCCTTTCCACTGACAATGCCGATTACTTTTTTGACATGGCTCAGCTCATTAAGCGTCTCCCGAAAATCATGCTTTTCTTCCTTGCGGTCAGCGCAGTCCTCGCCGCAGTTTCCGCAGTTGTTGTCACAATTTTCACTCATATTCTTCACCTCTTACAGATTAATTTCCAATCGGCTTCCTGCCGCTAAGTAGCCGATCTGATTCCCCATCACAGCCTTTAGCCGCAGATAAGCCTCCCGACCGGTACAGTGACAGGTGTAGTACCGCGCGCCGGTTTGCAGAAGCTCCCGCGCCAGTGCGTCCACAGCCTCCGGTGCTTCGCTTTTCCCGGAACCGCGGCTGTGAAGATGAAAACCGCCGACCACAATGTCGGGAAAGCGCCCGTGATCCGATTCAAACTGCCGGACAATATTGAGAATCCCACGATGGGCGCATCCTGCAATCAGAAGCGCGCGCCCGTTTTGCCAGATCACGAGATTGTGTTCATGGGAGAAATCGTCCGGTAAAAAGTCTTCGCCCGCTTTCCGGTACAGCTCCGCATTGCCGGAGGGGGCGGGCATCACCTCCCGAACCGCCGAGAACAGCTCCAATTCCTCGTCAATTTTTTGATGCTGCCCGCAGAACACGAAACGTTCATTGGGCAGGAGCGTCGTGTCAAGGCCGATATATGCCTTGTTTCCGTCCGGTCGGTCAGCATAATGCGGCTCAAAGGCCTGTTCCCGCACGTACACCTTGGCACGGCTGTTTTTATCCAAAAAGGTTTTCAGCCCCCCGCCGTGGTCATAGTGCCCGTGGGATAAAACGGCAGTGTCCACCACCGAAAGCTCCACGTCCAGCCGGACAGCATTTTCCGCAAACAGGCCACTGGCTCCGGTATCAAACAGCAGACGGTGCTTTCCCGTTTCCACATACAGACTCAAGCCATGCTCACATCCGAATTCATCCGATGCCGCCGTGTTCTCCGACAGCACTTTTATGATCATGCTGTTTCGCCTCCTTCCAAAGCAGTTCCATCACATTTTCATAGACCTTTCTTACCGCCCGGCCAGAGGGAATGTCCAGCTCCGCGATGTTTTTTCCGCTGTTAATCGCTTTCACCGCCTCTGCGTCAAAGGGGATTACCCCGGCAAAGGGAATCCCCCTTTCCCGGCAAAATGAGAGTATCTCCTCCGTTTTAGCAGGATTGACATCGGCCTTGTTGACGCACACCGCTGTTTTTACGTGAAAAGACTCCGCCGTTTTCACAATGCGCTCCATATCACTGATGCCGGAGAGGGACGGCTCCGCCACGATCAGCACCATGTCTACGCCACTGATGGAGGCGATCACCGGGCAGCCGATGCCGGGGGAGCCATCGATCACCGCGAGCTCCACGTCTTCGGCGGCAGAACCCATCCGGCGCTTCACCTCGGTGACCAGCTTTCCGGAGGTGCCGCTGCCCATACTTAGCTTCGCTGTAGAAAAAGCGCGCGCGTCGTCCCGGTACAGCGCGAGCTTGCCTGCCGGTGCGGGTTCCATGGAAACAGCGCCTGCCGGACAGACCGCCGCGCAGACCCCGCAGCCCTCGCAAGCAAAGGGCTTCACCCGAAACGGGGTTCCGGCTTTGATCGCGTCAAAACGGCAATGTGAAAGGCACTCGCCGCAGCCGATACATTTGGCGGTATCAATACGGGCTTTGGGCATTCCAAAGTAGTCGGATCGCTGGGGGGCACTGCTCCAATGGGAAATCAGATGCAGGTTCGGCGCGTCCACATCGCAGTCGGCATAGGCTTTTGCCTTTGAAAGAGAAATAAATGCCCCGGCGACGGTGGTTTTCCCCGTGCCGCCCTTACCGCTGAGAATCAAAAGCTGCTTCATGCTGTGCCTCCTTTCCAATCCGCTCAAGCAGGGAGCCAAAGAGTTCCCGATACCGTTGGTTTTCCCGCGCGGCAATGTTTCCCTCCGAGTTCAGCGCGCCCAGCTCGGGATCAAACGGGATGCGACCGAGAATGGGAACTTGATGCTCCAGACAGAATGCCTCCGAAGGATTTTCGCCTTCCTGACATTTGTTCAGCACCACGCCGAAGGGCTTACGGAACAACGTCACCAGCTCATAAACCATAGCCAGATTGTGCGCGCCGAATACGGTAGGCTCCGCCACCAGAACACAGAAATCCGCGCCCTTAATGCTCTCCATCACGGCGCAGGCGCTGCCGGGCGGGCAGTCGATGAAAACGGGGCGTTCTCCGCCGCTTGGAATTTTCCCCAGCAGGTGCTTAATTACCGGAATGCCGGAGGCTTCCCCAATGTTCAGCCGCCCGGTAAACACGTCTACATGGCCCGATCTGCCAGAGGAAACCGTTCCCACCGCCTTGTCCGTCTCCCGGATCGCCCCAGCGGGACAGAGCAGGGCGCACCCGCCGCAGGAATGGCATACCTCGTCAAACAGCATCGGATGATTGCCTGCAAAGGCCAGCGCGTGAAACGCGCAGAACTCCACGCATTTCCGGCAGCCGGTGCAGCGCTCTGTATCAATTTGGGGAATCTTAACCGCAACGGTTTCTTCCTCCGGCTTTTCTGGTTTGAAAAACAAGTGACCGTTAGGTTCCTCCACGTCGCAGTCCAGATACACCGCTTCACCGGCCGCTGCCGCGAGATTGACCGACACCAGTGTTTTTCCCGTGCCGCCCTTGCCGCTGAGCACCGCGACGGTCAGAGGCTTATCCGCCATGACCGTGAAAGCCCGCGTGGAACTCCGAAAGTGGCGAAAGCTTTCCCTCAATCAGTGCGTCGATATTTTTCTTCGCCGTTCCGTCCACGGAGCGGTAAACCTTTATATTTGCGCCGCTTAGTACCTTTTCCGCGTTTTCCCCGCACCGGGGCGTGATTAAAGTATCCGCGCCGCTGTCCGCTAAAAGCTGAGCAGCAGCAATCCCCGCCCCGCCGGAGCTTTCCGCCGCGCTGTTGGCAATCCATTTGCTCTCATTCGTATTTGTATCATAGAGCAGGAAATACGGCGCGCGTCCAAAAGACGGACATACGCCGGATTCCAGCTTCTGCTCATTCATGGGAATCGTGATTTTCATGAGTGTCCTCCGTTTCGTTTTCCATATTTTCAAAGTGCCTGCCGCACCGGTGACGGCGGCATCCGGCTCCGCCGCAGCCGTGCCCCTGCCCATCGCAAAGGCGATATTCGCCGCCCTCGATCAACAGCACCTTGCCGTTTACCAGCGATTGCGCCAGCTTTTTTCGAGCGCTGTCGTAAATTCCCTGCACCGTAGTGCGGGAAATATCCATCTGCGCCGCGCATTGCTCCTGCGTAAATCCGTCCACGTCAATCAGCCGGATGGACTCAAACTCATCCACCGTCATCGTAACGGTATCGTCCGCATGTACATCCAACGGACCAAACCGGCTGCTTTCGGGGAGACAGCAGACTCTTCTCCACTTTCTTGGTCTTGGCATTGTTTCACCTCGTTTCAAAACGGAAACGGCCGGAGCGTCCCCCGGTTGTTCCCGCTTGCCTTACAGACTTTCCAGCTGCCTGTCAATGTCCGCAAGCCGGTTCTTCAGCGTGTTCTTCTGCAACTGAAGAAGTTCTTTGCAATGATTCGCCGTCATTTCCTCATCGGCAGAAAACATCCGAAAGCCGCGGCCAAAGCCTCTCCTGCAGGCCATACCGAGTCCAAGACCAAGTCTGGCACCTCGGGCGAGATTTCCAGCCCCGGAGCAGAGGCCAAGGCCCCTTCCGGTCATTGCGCCGGCACCCATAGGGCCGGTTCCGTTTCTTCCTGGCATTTTGTTCACCTCCTTGTAGTTTCGGACATATGTCGCTTACGAATACTATTATAACCAGTTTCGGGCATATGTCAACAATAAACACGAAAATTTTGAAGCGGGCGGCAGAATTCATGCAATGCACATTACGTTTGTATGGAGAAGTGTAAAATGAATAACAGTAAAAACCATGATGCGTGGTATGCACAAGCCCTGAAAAGGCAAAGTACTAGCATGCCTCTCAAGAGGCATCGAACGACTATCAACCTCATTACACGTCTTACAGCCGGTTAACGGGCAAACTTCGCGAGTCCTATTCCTACGCAGGTAATGTGATTGTCAGTTTCTCCGTTTCGATCCGAAATAACGAAAACTGCTAAATGCGTTTGGTCCCAACAGCAGAGCTGGTAGTTTTATGCGCTGAAACCACAATCAAAAGGTCGACAGTTCTTTATAAGCTGTCGATCTACTAATTTTATCCCGAGCGTTCCATACGTGTGCCTTAAATTGTAAAAGCAATTTTTTAGAAAGCCGTTTTTAAATGATCTCAAAGTTTCGCATTATGTATGCTGGTTTGATTCGTTCACCCTACTCGTTTTGTTGCCACTTTTTAGCGATTGTTCCTTAATTTCGAAGGGGATATTCCCATGTGCCCCTTAAATTGCTTGGAAAAGGTATATTGATCGCTATATCCCAAATAACTCGCGATGTCCTGAATCTTGCAGTTGGTTTCGCACAGTAATTCACGTGCATAACGTAACTTTAACTGAATGAAATATTCCTTCGGATTTAATCCGCACTGTGCTTTGAAAAGATGTCGAAAGTAGTTTCTGGATAGCCCCGATCGAACAGTGAGGTAATGAAGGCTTATATTTTTATTGATGTTGTCCGTCATGTATTTTATCGTATCTGTAATTCGAGGATCATCGGCCGCGGCCAGTTTTTTCGGCGCCAGACTTTCATACAGCGTCAATAAAATCTGCGACAGCATGGCGCTGCAGATTTGGGGGCAGGGGAAGTCCTTTGATGAGTTATTTTTTAGCACGTCTTTTGCCATATTGAAAAGCCGGTAGAAATTGATCTGATCCGCCGGTGTATGGGCAAAGGCGAACGGTTTGCAGGGTAATTGCAGCGGCATCAGCGTATTGTTGTCAAGAATGCTGAATCGAAGCAGGAAAATGTGAGGCCTGCGGTTCGGGTCAAGGATTCTGCTGTGGGGAAATCCATTGCTGACAAAGATAATCTTCCCATCCGTCATCTCCTCCCGCTGATCTCCCAGCAAATAATAGCCGCTTCCTTTGCGGATGTAGGCAAGATGAAAATTATCGTTCACCCTGTCCGTAAAATTCCAGTTTTCAGGAAGGACGAAGTCATTCCAAAAATTGACCCGGATCAGCGAATGACTCAAAAACGATTTCAGCAGCATTTCATAACTTTGAAAAGGAATACGGCTATTACTTTTTGACATCAAATATCACCTTCTTCCATTGCCTTTATCATGGAATTGAATTAAAATCATTATATCATATCGATTTTAGCAGAAGAAGATATGAGAAATAAAGTTTTTTATGACCAGGGAAAAAGTGCGGCTGCGACTGTATTCATCACATAGAGGGTCGGGCGCACGGGTCACAAAAAGCTGCGCAGATGCCGGCAAATGATTTGCAGAAGGATCGTTTAAAATCCGTGCCCGAGCGCATGAATTTTCGGGCCCTTTTGTGCAGTCTGCAGTTCCCCGTAAACATTGTGACATCTCGATTGCCCTTTGAGCAGGGTGTACTATTTGAACATCAGAAAGAAATGTGAGCTGATCAGGATGGATAAACCGAATATTGTGGTGATTATGGCAGATCAGATGAGAGGCGACTGCCTTTCGCATTTAAATCATCCGGTGGTGGAAACGCCCTGGCTGGACCATCTTGCCCGGGACGGCATATCGTTTACCAGAGCTTACTCGGCGGTGCCCAGCTGCGTACCTGCTCGGGCCGCCCTTCTGACCGGGCTTTCCCAGGATCACCACGGCCGTCTGGGATATCAGGACCGAGTTGCCTGGAATTATAAACAAACGCTGCCCGGAGTCTTCCGCGCTCGCGGATACCAAACCCACTGTGTGGGGAAAATGCATGTGTGGCCGGCGAGGAATCGCTTGGGCTTTGACGAGGTAGAACTTCACGACGGCTACCTGCATACCGAACGCAATCCGGGGATTCCGATATCTGAACACAGCGAACGCAACGACGATTATCTTACGTGGCTCCGCCGGGAACTCCCGAATGCGGATTTGAACGATTCGGGGCTTGAATGCAATTCCTGGCTGGCACGCCCTTTCCCCTATGATGAAAAATATCACCCAACCAACTGGGTAACGCAGCAGGCTGCCGCTTTTCTTAAGCGGCGGGACCCCACGGTCCCATTCTTTTTGATGCTGAGTTATGTGCGCCCTCATGCTCCGCTAGATCCGCCTCAGTATTATTATGACCTTTATGGCCGCCAGAAAATCGACAGCCCGCTGCACGCAAATTGGGAACAGCCCGATCATGAGCGTCTGGCCCAATACGTCAATACATCGGCGGGCGAAGTTCTTCCCAAGGCCTTGCGTCGGGCCCGAGCGGCCTATTACGGATCCATTGCGCACATTGATAACCAGATCGGCCGCTTTTACATGTCCCTTCAGGATTCCGGTGAATTGAGAAATACCGTGATCCTTTTTGTCTCCGATCACGGCGATATGCTGGGCGACTTCAACTTGCTGCGCAAGTCGCTTCCCTATGAGGGCTCGGCCCATGTGCCGCTGATCCTCGGCGATCCCGGGAATCTTTTGGATTTTCCGAAGAAAGGCAGCCGCAATGAGACCGTGGTTGAACTGCGAGACGTGATGCCGACGCTGCTGGACGCGGCGGGAATTCCCATCCCTGCAGGGTTAGACGGTGCCAGCTTGCTGCCCGCAGCCCGCGGCAAAGTCAATGCATTGCGGCCATTCCTTCACGGGGAACACACCCTGGGCGTTCTCTCAAATCAATGGATCGTTGAGGGCAACCTGAAATACATCTGGTTCAGTCAAACGGGTCAGGAACAGCTTTTCGACCTGTCGCAGGATCCACGGGAACTGATGGACCTCTCTAAGGACACCGGTTATGCCGGAAATCTGAAACGGCTACGGGGATATCTGACCGATGCCCTAGCCCGGCGGGGCGACGGCTACAGCGACGGGCGCAGGCTCCTGGTGGGAACAGCTCCCCATAACCTGATGCCGTTTATGACAATGAAGTGAACTCTTCTTTTTCTCTTAAATACCGGTGAACATGCAGCCGGGGTATCCTTCAGGCCGCAGGAGGGAGAGTTATATGCCGCCCGTTTATTTTCTCATCAAACCGGCCTCAAGCAACTGCAACCTGCGGTGCGAATATTGTTTTTACCAATCCGAAGCGCTAGGCAGGAAGGTCGCTTCCTATGGGCTTATGACGGAAGAAACACTGGAAACCATAGTAAGGAAAGGCCTGGAATATGCCGACCGTACCTGCGGATTTGCTTTTCAGGGCGGAGAACCCACGCTCGCCGGCCTTTCGTTTTTTGAAAGGCTGATCGCCCTCGAACGGAAATACGGCAAAGCTAACGTCAGGATCATGAATTCAATTCAGACAAACGGGATGCTGATTGATGAAAATTGGAGCCGGTTTTTACATGATCATCGTTTCCTTGTAGGGCTTTCCCTGGACGGCCCAAAAGATGTTCATGACCTTCACCGGGTGGACGCTCATAAGGAAGACACGTTCGGCAGGGTGATGAAAGCGGCGGAACTGTTCAACCGTTATCAGGTAGAATACAACATTCTATCGGTTGTTACCTCCAATTCCGCACGCCATGCCGACAGAATTTATTATTTTTACAAAAAAAATAAATTCCATTATTTGCAGTTCATCAATTGCCTGGACCCGCTGGAAGAAGGACATGGGCGGTCTGCGTATTCTCTGAAGCCCGCCGATCTTGAAAAGTTTTTGAAGCGGCTATTTGACCGATGGTATGAAGACCTGATGAACGGCGAATACGTCAGCATCCGGTATTTCGACAATCTGGTCGGAATAATCAATGGGCGGGAACCGGAAGCATGCGGCATGAGCGGAATTTGTTCCTGTAACTGCGCAATAGAAGCAGACAGCAGCATGTATCCCTGTGATTTCTATATGACTGATTCGTGGTGCCTCGGCAATATCCATGATATGAAAATTGAAGAGATGCTGCAAAGCAAGACGGCGGAGCGTTTTATCAAGGAGTCGGCGGCAATGGCGCCGGAGTGTCAGGAATGCCGCTGGCGCAATTTGTGCAGAGGCGGATGCCGCCGGGAACGGGACGGCGGTGACAGCTGCAGGCCAGGGCTGAACCGTTTCTGTTCCGCCTATCGCGGCTTTTTTGATTATGCCTATGACAGACTTGTGCGGGTGGCCCGGGCCGAAGCGGGAAACTGAAAAATGCCGGGAGGGTAATACAAGCAATCTCATCAATTTTATAAAATAATTCACAGGAGTATATCCATGGGTATCATTGGTATGCTCTTTTTTGTTGCATATAATTATGTCACGTTGCCGAGTTCCTTCCAATTGTTCCTCATTGTACAAATTTTTCCGCTCAACCTCCTCACTCAACGGGTAAGTAAGTGAGGGGGTTTTTCTATTCCCTCGTCGTTCCTTGAAAATTTCATATCCGGCAGCATAAATACATGATCTGTCCGGCCGTGATGAGCGGCAGCGACAATGACGGGCGCGCCAAGACTACCTGCGGATGGGTGACAGACATCCGTCGAACCGATGGCATCGAAGGCGACGAGCGGCAAGGCCCGGTCATAAAACAGCCCGTGGTGGGCTGTTTCGCAATGAAACGGACAGTGCTAACGCTACTTCCGTCCAGCCACAGACTCAAGCAATGGGGACGGCTCGGTGAGAACCACGGAGAGGTGAAATTCCTATGGCGTTTGCTTAACCAGCAAACCATTTATGTTGCCGCCCTAGCTTCGGGAAGCAGTGCCGAATAGAAGCATTGAAATGAAGAATAAGCAGATTTTTTGATCTTAGAAACTGCGCGGCAGGACAAATGCGCCCTGCCGCGTCCTTGTGAGATCAAACCACATTAACAAAGAACAGAGGTAAAATATAAATGGAACAGAAAAAAAGAGCATGGCTGTACAGCAGAATTGACGCACCGGAGGATGCCCATGGTATGCTGAAAGGTCAGCAGAAGGAACTTTATGATTATGCGGAACAGTTGGGTCTCACAGTTGTTGGCTGTTCCGAAGATTTGGGAAACGGCCTGAAATCTGATCGTCCCGGCCTTATTGAAGTTCAACATGCCGCCGAGCAAGGGAAAATGGACACCTTGCTGGTAAAACAACTGACTCGTCTCGGGAGAGACTCGGCTCAAACGCTGGATTTTCTCCATAAGCTGAGGCAGTTGGATATAAAGCTCTATTCGCCATTAGAAGGTGAAATCAGAATGTCCAAAGATATCGATGCGGCCCATGGGTTTACCATGGACGTGGAATAGGAGGCTTCGCTATGAAAACAACTCGGCAGGATAAAAGAACAGAATCCATAAAAGTCCAAATAAACGGGATACCTGTTACCTTGTTTTTTGCTCCGGAGCCGAACAGAGAAGCGGCTGACTTTATAAAAAAGGCATTGATAAATGCTTATGTAATTAGGACTGCGTAATTTCAAAACATAACTTAAAGGCGGTTTTTTCTAATGCTAATATGCGAAAAACCCAGCTATTTATATAGCTTTCTCCTGCTTTGTGTGAGATAATGTCGTTGGCGAAAAGCCAATTGCTCCTTGACAATTAAACATATCAAGTGTCCGGTCTCTCACACAAAACACCAATTATATGAGAGGACGGATACAAAATGGCTGAAAGAGTTTATTGTTTATACAGAGTTTCTACTGCTAAACAGGTAGACCACGATGAGCAGAATCAGGCAGATATCCCTATGCAGAGGAAAGCATGCCGTGAATTTGCAGAGCGTATGGGTTGGACCATCGTTCGTGAGGAACAGGAAACCGGCGTTTCCGGATATAAGGTCAGCGCAGCAGACCGCGATAAACTTCAACTTATTAAAGAACATGCCGAAAAAGGAAAATTCGATATTTTATTAGTATTTATGTTTGACCGACTCGGCAGAAAATCTGACGAAACGCCATTTGTAGTTGAATGGTTTGCAAAAAAAGGAATCAAGGTATGGAGCGTCAACGAGGGAGAACAGCGGTTTGAATCACATACGGATCGCCTGACAAACTACATCCGCTTCTGGCAGGCCGACGGAGAAAGCCAGAAAACCTCCATAAGAACCAAAACAGCTCTCGGGCAGATGGTTCAGGAGGGACGCTTCCGCGGTGGCACGCCTCCGTATGGCTACCACCTTGAAAAAAGCGGCATCATCAACAAGCGCAAGCACGAAGTGAACAAATTGGTCATTGATGAGGAAGAAGCCGAAGTTGTACGCATGATGTTTAATCTATGCGTATCAGCGGGTTACGGACGCTGGCGGCTTGCCATGTTCCTTAACGATAAGGGCATCAAAACCCGCAACGGAACTAATTGGCATGACGCTTCAGTAGGCGCGATCCTTCACAACGTAATGTATGAAGGCATTCTTCGTAGCGGAACAACTTACTCAGAACCTTTTCAGGAACTTCAAATCATTGAACCAAGCACCTTTGATCTTGTGCAAAAGCTTATGACTGAACGCGCATATGAAAAGAATGAAGAAAGAACAGCTCCGCTGAATACCGCAGGTCAATCGCTTCTTTCCGGAAACGTATTCTGTGGGCATTGCGGAGGGCGCCTGGTCCTAACCACCAATGGGAAAGTGGTCAAGCTTGCGAACGGTGAAAGAAAGGGCGTCAAGCGCATTCGCTACATCTGCTATAACAAAACGCGGCGCCGCCTTGACTGCGATGGTCAAACCGGTTATACTATGCATATTCTTGATGATGCAGTAACTCAGGTACTGCATCAGATTTTCGACCGCATGTCTTCCGCTTCTGACAACGTGATTCTCGGGAGCACAGAAAATCGCCGCATGGCTGAACTGCGAGCAGAAGTTAAAAGAGCCAAAGCCGAGAACAGCAAGGCAACCACGGAATATGAATCTATAAAGGCTGAAATGGTGAAAGTTGTTCTTGGAAAAAGCAATATGCCCAAAGATGTTCTGACCGAGGTTGTAAATGAGTGCCGCGATAAGGTTATAGCCACCAGCGAGCGGTTAACCGCATTGACAGCTGAGTTGGAACGTGGCAATGCAAGGGTCAGCGAAATGAGGTCTGAGCTTTCCCGCATTCGCACGTGGTCGGAGATTTTCGATGACAGCGATATGGAAGTCAAGAAGATGATTGCGAATTACATCATCAAGAGGGTTAACGTATTCAAAGGCTATAAGCTGGATATCGAACTGAACCTGAATGTGCAGCAGTTTTTGAATGGTCTTGACAGCATCAGCGACGATAAGGAATCGCGCTCTGCGGTGGCATCGTAAAGTGCTGCGGCTCAAATAAACTCTCTACAGCTGAGTAAATATCCGTATTTGTGGGGGTAGGCTTTGTGGGGGTGCATACCCGATACTTCGGGAGAGCGCCGCAATGGCATTGCGGAGGTCATGGGTTCGAATCCCACTGTCTCCATCAAAAAGAATGACTGCCTTCGCAGTTGTTCTTTTTATTTTTAAGAGAATCACGCGACAGGAAAAAATCGGCAAAGGACATACTGAAAATGAAGAGTCTTACGGAAAAACTTACTGAAGTCATGCAGAAGGCCTTTTCGGATGCGGGATACGATCCGAAATACGCACTGGTCCGAAAATCCGACCGTCCGGATCTCAGCGAGTTCCAGTGCAGCGGCGCCATGGCGGCCGCCAGGGAATATCATAAAGCGCCGATTGTCATTGCGCAGTCCGCAGCTTCGGCACTGACGGATCATTCCGTCATCCGGCGCTGCGAAGCCGTGATGCCCGGCTTTCTGAACATTGATGTCGCGGAAGGATTTCTGCGCGATTGCATCCTGACGGAAGCGGACGATCCGAATCTTTCAATTCCTAAGGCAGAAAAACCTCTGAAGATCATTATCGATTACGGCGGACCGAATGTTGCCAAGCCGCTTCATGTCGGACACCTGCGCTCGGCAGTCATCGGGGAGTGCCTGAAGAGGATGGGACGTGCCGTAGGACATGAAGTCCTGGGGGATGTGCATCTGGGCGACTGGGGTCTTCAGATGGGCCTGATCATCACCGAGCTGAAAAAACGCAGGCCGGACCTGCCTTATTTCCGGGATGACTTTGAAGGGGAATATCCGGAAGAGGCTCCGTTTACCATTTCGGAGCTGGAGGAAATCTATCCGGCTGCTTCTGCCAGATCCAAAGAGGATGAGGAATACAAGGCGGAAGCCATGGAAGCGACGCATCAGCTGCAGCTGGGAAAGCGCGGCTACAGGGCCCTGTGGGACAAGATCATGGAAGTATCGGTCACGGACCTGAAAAAGAACTATCAGAAACTGGATGTCACATTTGACCTGTGGAAATCGGAATCGGATGCCCAGCCCTACATACCCGATATGGTGAAGTACCTGAAAGAAAGCGGCATAGCCCATTACGACCAGGGAGCACTGGTCATCGATGTGGAAGAGGAAAGCGATACGAAAAAGATTCCTCCCTGCATGGTCCTGAAGTCGGACGGGGCATCGCTTTACAATACGACGGATCTGGCTACCATTGTTGAAAGAATGAAACTGTTCCATCCCGATGAGATTATCTACGTCGTGGATAAAAGACAGTCGCTTTATTTTACGCAGGTGTTCCGCGCGGCCAGGAAGGCAAAGCTGGTCGGGGAGGACACGAAGCTTTTTCATGTCGGCTTCGGCACCATGAACGGGAAGGACGGAACTCCATTCAAGACGCGTGAAGGCGGAGTCATGCGGCTGGAAAACCTGATCCGTGACATCGACACCGAAATGGAGAAGAAGATTTCCGACAACCGCAATGTCCGCGAGGAGGATGCGAAGGGCACGGCGGAAATCGTCGGCCTGTCCGCCATTAAATACGGGGATCTTTCCAACCAGGCGACGAAGGACTATGTTTTCGACGTTGATAAATTCACTTCCTTTGAGGGAAATACGGGACCGTACATTCTCTACACGATCGTCCGGATCAAATCCATTCTGGCGAAATACGACGGCAGCGAAGGCGGGCTTCTGCCTGCCGCGGGTCCGGAAGAGAAGAGCCTGATGCTGGATCTTTCCGAATTCGGGAATACGGTGGAAGATGCGTTCAGGGATCTGGCTCCGCACCGGCTGTGCGCTTTCATTTACCAGACGGCAAATGACTTCAACCGTTTCTACCATGAGAACAAGATCCTGACGGAAGAAAATCCGGAACAGAAAGCTTCCTGGATCCGCCTGCTCCGCATTACGAAAGCCGTGATGGAAAAGGGAATTGATATCCTGGGCTTCCGTGCGCCGGATCATATGTGATTTGTCGGTGCAGATATTTTATGCTATAATAATGCGCGTTACTGCAGAGTCACTCAGAAAATAAGGGTTGTTAAATGAAACAGTCAGACAGAAAAATGGCCGCGCTTCTGATCATCGTAGGGGTGCTGATCCTGGCGGCAATCGGAATGCTTGTGGGAATGCAGATCGGCACGTCGAGAAGACAGCAGATTGAACAGGCCCAGGCTGCCTCCGCTTCCGCGGAGTCGGAAGCAAAAGCTGCATCCGATGCAGCCATCGCACAGTCCCAGGCGGACCTGGCGGCGGCATCCGCCCAGCAGGAGTCAGAAGCGGCAAAACAGGCAGAGGAAGAGTCGGCAGCGGCACTGCTGGCGGAACAGACGAAAGAAGCCAACCGGGAAAATTCGGAAGTTCTGAAGGGAATTGCCGCTTTGGGAGTCCCCTATGTCAGCGCTTATGCGGATGCGGTGAAAAATGCCCAGACAATCAGCGCCGAAACGGCTTCTTCAACCGCCTCACAGTCGGCTTCAACGACGGGAACGAACGGACATGTCGTCTGTATCGACGCGGGACATCAGACTCACGTCTATGACAGCAATGTGGAAGCCAACGGACCGGGTTCGGATACCATGAAGCTGGCTGTTTCCAGCGGAACGAGCGGAACGGCCACCGGCATGGAAGAATATGAGCTGAACCTGGAAGTGGCGCTTCAGCTTCAGACGGAACTGACGGCAAGAGGCTACGGAGTTGTCATGACAAGGACGACGAACGATGTGCAGCTGACCAATATCGACCGTGCAGAAATCGCGAATAACAGCGGCGCCGAAATCATGGTGCGGATTCATGCAAACAGCTCAGATGATTCTTCGGTCAAGGGAGCGCTGACTTACGCGCCGGCTGCGGACAATCCTTATCTGACGCCGGACCTGATTTCCTCCAGTACCCGTCTGGCGACGGATGTGATCAATGCGTTCTGCACTTCGACAGGAGCGGAGAACAGAGGCATACTGGATGCCAATGACCTGACGGGAATCAATTGGACAAAGATACCGGTCACTTACGTGGAAATGGGCTTTATGTCCAACGCGGAAGAAGACTTGAAGATGGCCTCGGCGGATTACCAGGCACAGATGGTGCAGGGAATCGCCAACGGCATCGATGCATATTTTGCGGGGAACTGATAAATGTGGAATACAATTCTGTTTGATCTTGACGGCACGCTGACCGATTCCGGCGAAGGCATTGAAAAAAGCGCACAGTATTCTCTGAGCCGTTTCGGCATTCAGATCCAGGATCCGCTGGCACTCAGACATTTTGTAGGCCCGCCTCTGACGGAAAGCTTCCGGCTTTACGGAATTCCGGAGTCGGAAATGAACCATGCCATCGGCTGGTTCCGCGAACGATACTCAGCGGTCGGCGTCTATGAAAACAAACTCTATCCGGGAATCCGGGAACTTCTGGAGTTCTTAAGAAGCAGGGGATACACTCTGGCGGTGGCTACCACAAAGGTAGAGGACATGGCCCATGAAGTGCTGCGCTATTTCGGCATCGAGCAGTATTTCAAGGCAGTGGTCGGAGGAACGCCCGACGGTTCCCGTTTCGAAAAATGGGATGTCATCAATGAGACACTGAAGGTTCTCGGCATGGAAAACCGCAGGGATGAAGTCCTTTATATCGGAGACCGGAAACACGACATCATCGGAGCAAGGAAAAGCGGAATTGCCTCAGTCGGCGTTCTTTACGGATACGGCTCCTACCAGGAACTGACAGCTGAGAAGCCGTCCGCCGTTATCAATACGGTTGAAGACATCGGACGCTGGCTGACGGAAATTCAGCCGGCTCCTGTGAATCGTGCAGGTACGCAGTTCTCTCAGGGAGGTCCTTTGCCGGAAATGCAGTTCAGGGAGGCACCGCTTCCCTACCGTCATCCCTGGACAGTTTCACCGTGCGCAAGGAATGCTTCCATTGACGGGCATGAAGGCGTGTGGATGAAAATCTGGAGATGCCTCTACCCGGCCCTGATCTATTTTGCCATTGCCAATATCATTGCGGTCATCGGATTGATGATTCTTTCCGTTTCGTATTTTGCCGGAGGAGGCAGTGCGTCAGCGGAAAGCATGACGGATTACCTGCTGGGCCAGACAGTTCTCCTGACGGGAATCGGAGCGGCAGCGGCAATTCCGCTACTGGCCTTTTTCTTCCTGAGAGACGAGAGAAGACGCAGCATCTATTCCTTTACAAAGGGAATCCTGCAGGATCAGGAATGGAAGATACCGAAGATCCTGTGCTCTACCATTTTCTGCGTAGCAGCTTCGGACCTGATCAGCTATCTGGTTGATCTGACCAATCTTTCAAGTGTCGACCCGGCGTATCAGCAGGTGGCGCAGGCGCTGTCAATGCCTTCTGTACCGGTGCAGATTTTTGCGGTCGTTATTTTCGGCCCGATTGCCGAGGAGCTTGTTTTCAGAGGCCTTATTTTCCGGAGACTGAGAGACTACCTCAATCCGATGTGGGCCATACTGATTTCCGGCGTGGCTTTCGGTGTCTATCACGGAAACCTGGTGCAGGGCATCTTCGCAGGCCTGCTCGGAATGCTGCTGGCTCTCGTCTATGAGAAATCCGGAACCATCATAGTTCCGATTGCTGCCCACATGGGAAACAATCTCATGTCCGTGCTGGCCGGGTGCTTCGGCATCGATACGGTTTCCGTTTTCGAGCTGGTTACGGCCGTGATTCTGCTGGCGGGAACGGCCTGGTATCTTTTCTTTTACAAACCTTTTACAAACGAAGAAAACCCGTGAAATCCGATTGACGAAGCAGCGGGCGGATGTTATAATCGTAAGGTCGCAAAAAAATCACATATGCGGATTTGTCCATCCGGTGCCCGTTTCGGCGGGTCTTGGGCAGCAGAAGCATGTGGAAGATTAAAAACCAAAAGGAGAAACAAAAATGAGCGTTATTTCCATGAAACAGCTGCTGGAAGCAGGCGTACATTTCGGGCATCAGACAAGACGCTGGAACCCGAAAATGAAACCGTATATCTATACGGAACGCAACGGAATCTACATCATCGACCTTCAGAAATCCGTAGGTATGGTGGACGATGCGTACAACGCAATCGCCGATGTTGTCGCCAAAGGCGGAAAGATCCTTTTCGTCGGTACGAAGAAGCAGGCCCAGGATACGATCCGCACGGAAGCGGAACGCTGCGGCATGTACTATGTCAATGAGCGCTGGCTCGGCGGCATGCTGACAAACTTCAAGACAATCCAGAGCCGTATCAAGCATCTGAAAGAAATCGAAGCAATGGAACAGGACGGAACCTTTGACGTACTGCCGAAGAAAGAAGTCCTCAAGCTTAAGAAGGAAGAAGAGAAGCTTCAGAAGAACCTCGGCGGCATCAAGGAAATGAAGAAGCTTCCGGATGCCATCTTTATCGTCGACCCGAAGAAGGAACACATCTGTGTACTGGAAGCACATTCTCTTCATATTCCGCTGATCGGCATCTGCGATACAAACTGCGATCCGGAAGAACTTGATTTCGTGATCCCGGGAAATGATGATGCCATCCGTGCCGTCAAGCTGATTGTTTCCAAGATGGCTGACGCTGTCATCGAGGCAAATCAGGGAACGATGGAAGCCGATGCTTCCGAAATCCCGGCAGAAGGCTATACCGCTTATCCGGATGAAGCATCCGAAAAAGCATCGGAAGATGCTCCTGCTGAAGAAGCAGCAGCTCCGGAAGAAGCATAATCAGGCAGCATAAAATGAAAACAGGGCCTCCCGCATTCAGGGAGGCCGCTTTAAAAATAACGGAGGTTTCTAAAATGGCGAACATTACCGCATCAATGGTTAAAGAGTTAAGAGAAGCAAGCGGCGCAGGCATGATGGACTGCAAAAAAGCCCTGACCGCAACAGACGGAAACATGGAGGAGGCAATTGACTTCCTTCGCAAGAACGGACAGATGAAGGCTGCCAAGAAAGCGGACCGCATTGCGGCAGAAGGACTCTGCATGGCAATCGTATCCGATGACGAGAAGAGGGGTGTGGCTGTTGAGGTCAACTCCGAGACAGACTTTGTCGCAAAGAATGAGAAATTCCAGAATTACGTGCATCAGGTCGCAGAGCAGGTTATGTCAACCGAAGAATCCGACCTGGATGCCTTCCTTTCCGAGAACTGGAAATTCGATGAGAGCAAGACCGTCCGGGATGCCCTGACGGAGCAGATTGCCGTCATCGGAGAGAACATGAAGATCCGCCGTTTCAGAAAAATTGCGGAAGAAAACGGATTCATCGGTTCCTATACGCATATGGGCGGAAAAATTGTCGTCCTCGTGGATGTCGTGACGGATGTTGTCAATGACGCAGTCAAGGAAATGGCCAAGAATGTTGCCATGCAGGCAGCGGCTATGAGACCGCAGTACTGCAATCAGGATGAGGTCGATGAAGAGTACCTGGCAAAAGAGAAGGAAATCTTCATGGATGCAGCGAAGAACGAGAAGCCGGATGCTCCGGAAAAAGTTCTGACAGGCATCGTGATGGGAAGAATCAATAAGGAACTGAAGGAAATCTGCCTGATGGACCAGATCTATGTCAAGGCAGAGGACGGAAAGCAGTCCGTGAAGCAGTACATCGATGAAGTTGCCAAGGCCAACGGCGCAAAGATCACCGTTAAGCAGTTTGTAAGATTTGAGACGGGCGAAGGCATCGAGAAGAAACATGAGGATTTCGCGGCAGAAGTTGCAGCTCAGCGCAAGGATATGTAATCCGGATTTCCGGCAGAAGGAAATCTCTTCGTTCGAAAGAATTGACAGACGGCATCGCTTCGCGGCGGTGCCGTTTTTTTCGGCCCGAAGACATTTGATTTTTTTGGCGGCGGTGTTCGCGGTTGTGCTGACATCGCCGAAGTGATACAATAAATTCATTCCTTATCAGTGAAACAAGGAGGAAATCATGAAATTCCTTACCTTTAAGCAGGAGGGGTACGAAACGCTGGGAGTTGCTTCGGAAGACGGGAAAACGGTGTATTCCCTTCCGGATATCGGTATTTCGTATTTTAATATGACAGACCTGGTGGAGCGTCTCACAGTCGAGGATTTTCAGACGCTGACGACATTCCTGAAGAACCCGAAGAACGGGCTTCCCTATGAAGAAATCGAGAAATGCGCGCCGATTCCCTGTCCGGCACAGGACATCATCTGTCTGGGCATCAATTATATGCAGCATGCGGAAGAAGCGGCAAAATACGAAAACAAGACCTTCGGAGGCGAGCGCCCTTATCCGATTTATTTCTCCAAGCGGGTCAATGAAGCAGTTCCCGACGGCGGCATGATCCAGAGCCATTCCGATATTGAGGCAAGACTGGACTATGAATGCGAAATTGCCGTGATCATCGGGAAGGAAGCCAGCAAAGTCAGTCGTGAGGAGGCCTATGACCATGTTTTCGGCTATACCGTTCTGAATGATGTCAGTGCGCGCGTCCTCCAGACGAGACATAAGCAGTGGTATTTCGGGAAGAGCCTTGACGGCTTTACCCCGATGGGCCCCTGGATCGTGACGACAGACGAGATTCCGGGAAAGCCGTCCCTGAAAATCCAAAGTTATGTAAACGGAGAGCTGAGGCAGGATTCCACGACGGACCTTCTCATTTTCGATGTGGCCTATGTCATCAGTGAGCTTTCGCAGGGAATGACGCTGCTGCCGGGAACGATTATTTCCATGGGAACGCCTGCGGGCGTCGGCATGGGATTCGATCCTCCGAAATTCCTGAAGAGCGGCGACACGGTCGACTGCGTCATCGAGGGAATCGGAACGCTGCATAATACGGTAGAGTAGAAAAGGAGAACATGTCCCTGGACAGAAAAACGATGGGAAAGATCATCTGGCTGATTGTTCTGGCCGGACTGGTGCTTGTTATTTCGCTCAATATCCTGAGCGTCATCAGCGGCATCAGCTGGGTCCTGGGGATTTTGTACCCGTTTTTCCTCGGCGGATGCATGGCATTCGTCCTGAACATTCCGATGTCTTTTTTCGAACGGACCATTTTTGAAAACGCCCGGACAAAGGATTCTCCGGTTGCCAAAAAAGTCAAGAGACCGCTCAGCCTGATTCTTTCAGCACTGATCATCCTGGCGGTCATCGCCCTGGTCAGCTTCTATTTCATACCGAAGCTGACGACTGCTCTGACGACCCTGACGGATGCGGCAAATAATACCCTGCCGAAGTGGAGCACCTGGCTCAATGAGAAATTCGCAAAGTATCCGACAATCCTTGAATGGATCCAGAAAAACGAACTGAAGAGCATCGATGTCGGCAAAATCTTCGATGAAGTTTCCAACCTTTTTGTGTCCGGCGCCAATACCGGATTCAGCCGGCTCATGAAGCTGGCGACGACGGTCATCAACAAGGCAGTCAATATCGGCATCGGCATCGCGGTCGCCTGCTATCTCTGCGCGGGGAAAGAAAAGCATAAAGAACGCTTCCTGAAATTCCTTTACGGCATCTTCCCGGAAAAAGGAGTGAAGAGATTCCTCAGCGGCTGCGCCATTGCCAACGATACGTTCCATAAATTCATTACCGGACAGTGCTTTGAAGCTTTGATTCTCGGTATCCTGGTGGGAATGGTCCTGTGGGTCATGCAGATGCCGTACGCGTTCGTCATCGCAATCATCTGCTCCATCTGCTGCTTCATTCCAATTTTCGGTGCCATCATTGCCGGAGTCGCGGGAGGCATCATCGTCCTGACGGCGAAGCCGGAAATGCTGCTGGCTTTCGTGATCATTTTTGTGGCAATCCGTATCTTTGATGACAACTACATGTATCCGCACATCATCGGGAAATCAATCGGCATGCCGGCCGTTTTCGTCTTGTTTGCCATTACGGTCGGAGGCGCGCTTTTCGGGTTCGGAGGCATGCTGTTCTTTATTCCGCTTACTTCGTTCATTTACAAACTGATCAAGAAGGGGATTTCCCACAGACTGAAAACCAAGGAAGTGAGAGTCAACAGGCGGGGACAGCTGGTGCATGGCCTGTCGGGAGCGGGAAATTCCGGCGAGGAAGACACACCGGATAACCGGGATGATGACGATGAAGATGATGACTTCGATGATGACGGCAGCAGTGAGGATGCCGTCAGTCCTGACAGAGAAGGGCATGACGAAGCCAGGGAAGGCGAAGGGAAAGAAAAGACTGATGGAAAGCAGTAAAAAGGCAGAGTTCCGTTCTGCCGCCGGAATCATCCTGATGACGACGATATGGGGATTTGCATTCGTCATTGTCAAGGATTCGCTGGACTACCTTCCGGTAACCTACATTCTGGCATTCCGTTTTACGATCGCAAGTGTTCCGCTTCTGATCCTGTCTGCAAAACGTCTGAAGAAATACGTGACGAAAAAAGTACTGCTGGAAGGATTGATTCTGGGAGTGCTTCTTTTCCTCAGCTATTACGTGCAGACTTGGGGATGCAAGTTTACAACAGCCAGCAAAAATGCTTTTCTGACCGCGACGTATGTCGTGATGGTCCCGTTTCTTTTATGGGCGGTGACAAAGAAGAAACCGGATATCTACAGTTTCATTGCCTCATTTCTCTGCATCGCAGGCGTAGCGCTGCTTTCGCTGACGCAGGGCTTCGACTCTATGAACATCGGAGATGTCCTGACGCTGATCTGTGCCCTGGGTTTCGCCGTTCATCTGATGCTGGTCAAGAGATATACGGAAGTGCATGATCCGGTATCGCTGGCAGTCCTTCAGCTGACGGTGGCAGCTGTGCTTTCCTGGGTGATTGCGCCGTTTACGGACGGAGGATTTCCCCTGGAAGGCCTCCTGCATCCGAATGTGGCCTGGGGGATGCTGTACCTCGGACTTCTGAGCACGATGGTATGTTATCTTCTGCAGAATATCTGCCAGAAATACCTGCCGGCGACCACGGCATCGCTTCTTCTTTCTACGGAAGCCGTATTCGGGACATTTTTTTCTGTCCTCTGTCTGGGAGACATTTTTACGGGACGCATGGTTATCGGCTGCGTCATGATTTTCTTTGCCATCGTGATTTCAGAAACGAAGCTGAAATTCCTTCCGATCGGAGGAACGCAGAATGTTTGAGGTCTTCTATCCGGATGAAACGGCGGAAAGTGCTTACACGATTGATTATGAGAAACTCTGGAAGGCAGGATACCGCGGAATCATTTACGATATCGACAATACGCTGGTGCTGCCGGATGCAGCAGCCGATGAAAGATCGGATGAACTGCTGAACCGGCTGGGCCGGATGGGGTTTCTGATCTGCCTGACTTCGAACAACAATGAGAAGAGAGTGGAAGATTTCAACCGGCATGTCAACGTGCATTACGTGGCGAAAGTTCTCAAGCCGTCGCTGAAGGGATACCGGAAGGCGCTTGAACTGATGGGCACCGGAAAAAAGGAGACGGTCTGCATCGGGGATCAGATTTTTACGGATGTCTGGGGTGCCAGAAGAGCCGGAATGCATATGATCCTGACGAAGCCGTTTACCGACCGGGAAGAATTCCAGATTGTCCTGAAACGCGCTCTTGAAAAAATCGTTCTGCACTTTTATTATAAGAAGTATGGAAGGGGAACTGAAAAATGAACCATATTATTATTGAAGGATTCATGGGAACCGGGAAGGGCACCGTAGGCAAGAAGCTTGCAAAGGATATGGGGCTTCCCCTGCTTGACGTCGACAAGCTGGTTACGGACAGGCTGAAGATGTCGTCAGGCGATATTTATGACCGTTTCGGCGAGGCGTATTATCGTGCGATGGAAACCTTTATCCTGATCGGGCTTCTGAAAGAAACGGAACGTTCTGTTATCATTATCGGCAGCGGCCTGGCGCTTATGCCGCAGAATGCTCCGTACCTGAAATGTCTCGGACGCGTTTACTGCCTGCAGGCCAATCAGGATGTGATCATCGAACGGATTGAAAAGAGTAAAAAGCATGAATGGCTCAAAGAAGGCGACCTGAATGAAAAAATCGGGGAAATGCTGAAGGAGCGTGCGCCTGCCTATAAGAAGGTTGCCGATCACCTGATCGATACGAACGGGAAGTCGGTTGCTGAAATAACGAATACGATCCGCGAGATTGCCGAAAGAGAAACGGATCTGATTGTGCCGCTTCCGAAAATGGACGAATTCGGAAGACCGGTCAAATTGACAAAAGAAGAAGAAAAAGAAGCGATGGCAGAAAAGAAAGCTGCTGAGAAGGCTGCGGCTGCTGAACAGAAAGCAGCGGAAAAGGCTGCAGCTGCGGAACAGAAGGCTGCGGAAAAAGCAGCCGTTGCCGAAAAGAAGGCAAAAGAGAAAGCTGTGCTTGAAGAAAAAAAAGCTAAGGAGGCGGCTAAGAAAAGAGCTGCCTCTGAAAAAAAGAAAGCAGCAGCCCTGAAGGAAAAAGAAAAGAAAGCAGCCGCAGCCGAGAAGAAGAAAGCGGCAGCTGAAAAGGAAAGAGAAAAGAAAGCCGCAGCAGCCGAGAAAAAGAGGGCAGCAGCCGAGAAGGAAAAAGAAAAGAAAGCAGCCGCAGCCGAGAAGAAGAAAGCAGCGGTTCTGAAAGAAAAAGAAAAGAAGGCTGCCGCAGCCGCGAAGGCCCAGCAGAAAAAAGCGGCGGATGCCTATAAGGCATCACCGAAGAATCCGACCGGACCGGCAGCATCTGTCAAAAAAGAAGTCCTTGCCAGGAAAATACAGCCGGTTCAGAAAGCGGGCACCGTCAGGAAAGCGATGCCGGAAAAAAAGCAAGTTCCGGCAAAAACTGTTCAGACAGAAACAGCTTCTGCAAAGAAGACAGGAAAAGCCATTCCGGTCAAGGCAGCTCCAGTAAGGAAAACTCCGGTAAAACAGGCTCCGGAAAAGAAAGCCGCGGTAAAGAATTCCGCTTTGGGGAAACCGGTCAGCACCGGAAAGTCAGCACAGAAAAAGGCCGCTCCTAGGAACAGCGCGGCCGGAAAAAACGGCAGCAGTGCCGTCAGGAAAAATCCAAAGAAGTAAGAGGCATCTCCCTGCCCGTCCAGATCCGGAAGGACGCGGCAGCCTGACCCAATAGCATCGGAAGGCCGTTTGCCGTTTGGCATCCGGCCTTTTTTGCAGTCTTGAGAAGAAGGGTTTCACGCGGGAAATAAACCGCATCGAAGACAGCGGCGGAAGAAGGAAGAAAACTCTCATCCGGAACCAGTGACATTCCTTCCATGCGTCCCATACCGACACCGGTGGCGTTGGCAAGAAGTGCGCAGCCGGAAATCTCCTTCCGAAGATCTTCGGTGTCAGAGATGCTGTGGAGCGTAACACAGCCGGTACATTTGCCGGAAAGTCTCTCAGCAATTGTTTCGATGCGTTCCTGTGAAAAGGTACTGCGCACGAAGACGGCTATTTCGGAAGCACCGGCAAGAGCGGAAGAAATGAGGATGGCAGAAGCTGCGCCGCCCCCTCCGAGGAGGACAATCTTATTTCCGGCGATGCGGACGTTCAGTCCTTCAGCGGCATGAAGGAAACCGATTCCGTCGGTGGTCGTGCCGAAAAGGTGTCCGTTTTCATTTTTTACGGTGTTGACGGAAAGCCCGATTTCCGATTCATCGGAGAGCTCATCGCACAAGGAACACATGGCGGTCTTATCCGGCATGGTAACGTTCCAGCCCAGATAGCCGGAAGCAGTGAGTCCTTTTACGGTTTCTTCAAGGCCTTTCTCCGAAGTGTCGACAGTGCCGTAGACGGCAGGGATTTTCAGGGCAGCAAAAGCCTCATTGTGAATGCGGGGAGACAGGCTGTGCCCGACAGGATGTCCGATGAGACAGTATTTCATGATTTCATTGGTCTTTTTTTCAGTCATTCTGTACGCTCCGAGTTGTGGTACAATCATTTTAACACAGAAAGGCGGATTATGAAAACGCTCACAGTCAGAAATCTGAAAATCGGTGAAGGAATTCCAAAGATCATTTCACCAATCATGCGAAAAACCGAAAAAGAAATCCTGAAGGATGCCGGGGAAATGAAGCATCATCCCGCTGACGCCGCGGAATTCCGGGCAGACGTCTGGGAGAATGCCGGAGATACGGAAAAACTGGTGCCTCTTCTGAAGAAAATCCGTGAACAGACCGGCAGCAGCCTGCCGATTCTATTTACCCTTCGCTCGGCGGAAGAAGGAGGTGTCCGGGCGTTTACGGAGGAAGAATACGCAGGGATCTGCCGTGCTGCCATCCGCAGCGGATGCATCGACATGATTGATCTGGAGAGAAACCGGCATCCGCAGACACTGCTTGCGGAAGCAAAGACTGCCGGAGTTCCTGTGATACTGTCCTTCCATGATTTCAGGGAAACACCTCCGAAGGCGGAAATGGTTTCGATTCTGAAGGAAATGGAACAGGAGGGAGCCGATATCGCGAAAATCGCAGTTACCCCGCGGCAAGAGACGGATGTGCTCAGCCTGCTGACTGCTTCCTATGAGGCTTCGACTGCGATGTCGATTCCGGTCATCACGATTTCTATGGGGGAAATGGGACAGATCAGCAGAATCAGCGGAGAAGTCTTCGGATCGTCAATGACCTTTGCGAGCACGGGAGAATCCAGTGCTCCGGGCCAGCTCAGTGCGGAGACAATGAGTGTAATCCTGAAGGGAATGCACAAAGAAAGAATCTCATCCGGTCACATTTTCCTGATCGGTTTCATGGGAGCGGGGAAATCAACGGCGGCAAAAGCTCTCGGTGAGAAAACGCACAGGCCGGTTTATGAAATGGATGAGATCATCGAAAACACCGCAGGAATGTCCGTAAGCGATATTTTCTCTCTTCAGGGGGAAGAAGCATTCCGCAGTCTTGAGACAGAATCGCTGAAGGCACTGAAAGGGAAACCGGCCGGGATTGTATCCTGCGGAGGCGGAATCGTGACGAGGAAGGAAAATATTCCGCTCATGAAAAGCATGGGAACCGTTGTTCTCCTGCAGGTACGCCCGGAAACGGTTGTAGAAAGACTGAAGTCGGAGAAGGAGAACAGGCCGCTCCTTAAAGGTGAAGACAGCGGCAGCCGCATCCGGAAGCTGATGGAATCAAGAAGGAAAGCTTATGAGGAAGCGGCAGATATCACGGTTTCGACGGATGGGAGGCCGATTAATAGGATCTGCGCGGAAATATTAATAATGGTTGAAAACCGCCGGGAAGTATATTAAAATAAAGTGTAATTTTTAACGACTGAATTGGCCGAATGGCTTTGAAGGAGGAATTTTTTCATGATATCAGCAGGTGATTTTAGAAATGGATTGACGCTGGAGATTGACGGACAAGTTATGCAGATTCTGGAGTTCCAGCATGTAAAGCCAGGAAAGGGCGCCGCCTTTGTCCGTACAAAGATGAAGAACATCATCAACGGAGGCGTTGTTGAGAAAACATTCCGTCCGACAGAAAAATTCCCGGCTGCCAGAATTGACCGCAAGGATCACCAGTATCTTTACAGTGACGGCGACCTTTATTATTTCATGGATCCGGAATCCTATGAACAGATCATGGTCAACAAGAACGCCATCGGGGACGCCATGAAGTTTGTCAAGGAAAATGAAACTGTCAAGATCTGCTCCTACAACGGAGAAGTCTTTTCAGTCGAGCCGCCGCTTTTTGTTGAGCTGAAAGTCACCGATACAGAACCAGGTTTTGCGGGAAATACCGCACAGGGTGCCAATAAGCCGGCAACGCTTGAAACAGGCGCTCAGGTACAGGTTCCCCTTTTCGTCAACGTCGACGATGTCGTCAAGATCGATACAAGGACAGGAGAGTATCTCTCCCGCGTATAATTCCTTTTTCGGTGATCAGGCATTTTCACGGCAGCCGGTCAGCGGCTGCCGTTTTTCTTTAATTCTTCTTTGATTTTTCTTTGATTTTTCTTCGTTTCTTTCATTCCCTTATTCCGGTATTCATTCTGTCTTGGGACATTCGTCCCGGTTTTTTCATATTTCATAAAAACTGCACAGCATTCCGTTAAGACGGAAAAAACCGCGGAGTTCCGACGTCCGCTTAATATAGATGTTATGTAAACTGATGAGGCTTCCAGAAAATTGAAAGGAGTGTCTGTGCATGAGAGAAAGGAAAAGGAAAACAGAAAAGGAGGAAGGCTATGGATTATAAAGAGTTCATGAATGCCATTTTGGAAGAAGTGAAGATCACGGCCGGAGAAGAGTATGATGTCCGGCTGCAGGAAATCACGAAGAACAACGGAGTGATCCGGGAAGGGATTGTTCTTGTTGAGAAAGGATACAATCTGGCTCCGGCAATCAGTCTGGAGAGATACTATGAGCTGTATAAAAGCGGAATCGGAATCGGGGAGCTGGCGCGGAAGGTCATGGAAGAGAACCGTTCCATTCCCGTAAACCGCAAAGTTCCGGATGAGATCTTTACGGATTTTGAAAGGCTGAAGGGAAGAATCCTTTACCGTTATATCAATTATGACAGAAATGCCCTGATGCTCAAAGAGGTGCCGCATCTTCGAACCCTGGATCTGGCAATGGTGTTCTATTATCATCCGGAGATTGACGACCCGACCGATTCCACGGTCCTGATTCGAAGCAGGGATCTGAAGGAATGGAACATTTCCCTGCATGACCTTTGGGAACTGGCTCAGAAGAATACACCGGAACTGGAACCGCCTTCCATCCTGCCGATTCGTTCGCTGATTTCTGAACTGGCGGACTGCCGTGATGATGAGCGAGCAAATGAAGTCGTTTTTAATGAAAACGAAGAAATGCCGATGTACGTACTTACAAATAAGGACAGGACATTCGGAGCTGCCTGTCTTTCGTATCAGAATATTTTCTCGGATATTTCCGATCGTTTTCAATCCTCTCTTTTTATCCTTCCAAGCAGTATCCATGAAGTCATCATTCTCCCCGATTCCGGGAAATTTTCCAAAAAAGACCTTGAAAAAATGGTAACAGAGATTAACGAATGCGAAGTAGCTCCGTATGAAGTCTTGTCAAACCATGTCTATCATTACAGCCGTGAGACCAAAGAACTTGCACTGTAGAAGCATGGTATAAAAAAAGCTGCGGCGTAAAGTCACAGCTCTGCCCTGCCGGGCGGTGAAATTCTCTCTTGAATCCTGCCGCCCGATAGGGTATGATATACGTTGTGCCGATGGCACGGACGGGGATATAGCTCAGTGGGAGAGCGTTCGGTTCGCATCCGAGAGGCCGTGGGTTCGAATCCCATTATCTCCATTATTAGACCACAGGAGTCGCAGAAAAGCGGCTCCTGTGGTCTTTTTATCATTCGCAGCGCTTTTTCCTGTCTGTCCTGCTTCTTTGTTGCGGGTTTGTTGTAGGTTTGCTGTTTATAATAACAACGAAAGTCGCGGTATGATGCGGTTCAGTGAATAATCCGGCTGTGTACGGGCCGGAATAGAAGGAGAAGGCGATGGATGAGAAAGAACTGAATTCAGAGGAACCGGAAGAATACACTGAGGAAACATTCAGCGGGAAAGAAACATACAGAGAAAAAAACGTCACGGAAGATTCAGAAAGAGAGAAAATGGAAGCCGAAAAAATCGGCATGAACAGCTTGGAGCAGGTATCAGGAGGCACGGATCCTCTTGCAGATATTCCCCGGGTAAAGCTTTATCCCTATGATGACGATATCAGGAAAAAGGTCTAGCAATCGCATGACAGATTCATCTGCAGTTTGAAAATGATCCGGGGGGATATCATGAAGAAGACGAAGAGGTTCCTGAGCATATTTCTTGTCGCGTCAATGATTCTGACAATGGTTCCGGCAACGGTTTTTGCAGACGTGCCGGAGACACCGCCCCGGCTTTTGAGCGAAGATCAAATCGATGACTCTGCTGTTCCGGAGAATGAGTTTTACTTTGCAACTGCGGAATCTGAGCTTCCTGAGAATGCAGAAGAAGCTTCGCTTCTCAAAATCGCGCGCGGCGGTTCGGCAGCTGATGCGGCATCGGTCAGGCTCCAGCTGATTGACATTACGGCAAAGTTCGGAAAAGACTATCAGCTGAGCGTTTATCAGGCAGATGAAAAAGATGAGCCTGCTGAAATCAACGGCGGGCAGTCTCTTTTTGAGAAAATTCAGGAAAATGAATCCAGCCTGCAGGAATATAACGAAAGTGACGAAGCCCTGAAGTCTGTTAAAGATCAGGCGGCTTCCGGAAATGCAGCACAGGCAGATCAGACATCTGCGGTTTCGGGAGAAACGGCGCAGACGGACCAGACAGCTGCGGCTTCGGGTGAAACAGCACAGGCGGACCACACAGCTTCGGCTTCTACAGGAACGACGCCGGCAGACAATGCTTCAGCAGTCAAAGAGAACTCTCTTAATCTGACGGAAAACATGACGCCCATTCAGGCCAAGGAAGCTTACACAGGTGTTGCTTCGGACCGTGTTTCTGCCGACGGTGAGACCCAGACACAGCTCGATGCCATGTCGGATGTCCTCGCGGCATCTCCGTACAGCACGGAAGATCTGGTAAATGCCCTGGGCAATGCAGAGACGACGCTTGACTTTGCGGCCGGAGAAAAATTCAAATATTTAAAAATCAAGACGATTGATAATGCGGACGGGGACGGTGACCGGATTTCTCAGTTCATTCTTTCGGCAGAAAACGGAACGGTCAGCGCCGAACATAACAGCTTCAAATTGACAGTTAAGGATAATGAGGAACAGCAGCCGGCAACGGTTTCTTTCAGTGCGGAAAGCTATTCATCGGGAGATGGTTTCCTGACAGTTGAAGTGGACCGTGAAGGAGCCCTGAACCAGACGGTGGATGTCAGCCTGTCAACCCAGGATGAAACGGCAGTCAGCGGTACGGATTATTCAGAAGTGTCGACTTCGGTTACCTTTCCCTTCGGCTTGAAAAAACGCACCATCAATATTCCGGTCAGCAGCCAGAATCTGGATACGGTTAAAACATTTGACATTATTCTTTCGAATCCTGTGGGCTGCACGATCGGCAGCCATCAGAAAGCACTGTGTACGATTGCCCCTGCCTCATTTGCCGGGGCAGCTGCTTCGGCCGATGATCAGACGGCGGAAGTCTCTTCGGAAAATGAAGCCAGACTGAATGCTTCCGCTTCAGACGGCAGTACGGACGAAGAACGTCTCGGGGCAAGCGACGCCATGACCGTGGGAGACAATGCGCTGGATCTTTCACAGGCATCAGGGTGGGGAGACGGAGGGTCCAACTCGGCTTTTAATGCGGCTCAGGGAGAATGGGTGATGAATATCAACTCTCCCTGGGTCTACGGAATCTATTCCGCTTATATGAAGTATACTTTCAGTGAAGTCCGTTATGATTATGAAGGTTTTCAGTTTACATGGGGGCTGGGAACGACGAACCCTTTAAGGCCGTTCGGATTTGTTTATGTCACTTTCGACGGACAGCAGAAATTTTATCATGGAAGAACCAAGTGCTGGGAAATGAAGAGTGAGAATATCACTACCAGCGATCCGGTTAAGGAAATCCAGGTTCGGGCCGACTGTGATGTCGGAGTTATGTGGCAGAAACTGGCTATCCAAAGTATTGTTCCGATCAAAAAAAGATTCCGGGTCGACCTGCAGAAGGCGGATCCCCTGGAGTTCCGTCAGACGGACGGCTCCCTTGTGAGCAATGAAAGCTCTTCTTTTACTTCGCCGGAAATCCTGGAGGCTAACCAGACTTATCTTGACCGTTCGGATAACGGAGGGACAGGGACGGCGATCCGACGGGCGGGAGACAAGATCACGGTAAACATGAAGAACCCCGGTGCCTATTCCTATATCCGGTATCTGGAACTGGTAAACGGCGGCCGTACGGCCCGTGTTACCGATGAAATGCCGGAAGGCACGACATCGGTAAGTTTTGTCCTTACGAACGAATTCCTGACGAAGTATAAGGATTATATTTCGTCGATGTCGGAAGGGAAATTTACCGTGAAAGCAGTCATGGGCTACAGGAATGCTTTTATCGTGGCAGATAATACGGACGTTCGTGCTGACCTGACAGCCTTAAACTATACAGCCGCATCAGACAGAACTGCTGAAGGTGATTATTTCCTGTACAATCAGGCATCAGGCCTGTATCTTTCCCGGGATGCTGCATCGGGAAAGACAACTGGCCAGTCTGTGACGGGAACAGCGGATCAGATCTGGACTTTGAAACAGACGGACGATCACACAGGATGGACGATAACCAGTAAAAACGACGGAAGAAAACTGGAATTCCCTTACAGAGGAAGTTCTGATGCAAGCAGCCGCAGCCTGTTCTGGCTGAATTCCAATAATGGTTATACAGCCATCATGACTTCAGACGGAACGATGGGGATGTATATTCTCGGGGAACGTGACGGAAAATATATCGAGGGAGTAACCTACGGGGCAGAAGGTTTTCAGTGGACGCTGATTCCCGCCATTAAAAGCGGAAGCTATAAAATCAAGAATGCCTCAAGCGGCTTCTGCCTGTTCCCTCAGAAAGAGGAAGGAGCGTCTCCGGCAGTCCTTTCCGACCTCTCCGATGATTCATCAGCGGTCATGAACATTAAAAGCGGAGATGACGGAGTCTGTACCATTTCCTCGGAAAACGGGATGTTTCTGGATATCTCCGAAAGCAATGAAATACTGTTCAATACAGAGAGCGACTCGAATTCACAGAGATTCCGGATCCTGCCGGGGACGAAGGCAGATGAATACCTGATCGGAGTCCTGGACAGCCGGAATATTCTTCATCCGCTGTCGCCTGATACCGACGGAAGCGGATTCGATCTTCGGTTCCCGGATTCTGAAACCGGAGAGCTGTGGAAGTTTGAAGGACGTTCCGAGATGACGGAAATCAGCTGCCATATGGGTGATACCTATTCATTCAGTGCGACTCTCAGAAACAGATACAGCAGTCAGTATACGCTGAATTCAGCTGTCAGGGTATTCAATGACCCGACAGTGATTGTTCAGCAGGAACGGATACCTCTGGACAGTTCGAAAAGATTCAGCGTCACCGCAGCAAACACCCGTACAGTCCTGCGTCCGTCCATTGACGTAAAAGAGCAGACGGTCCGGGTACTGGTGAGAAAAAACGATATGAAATCGTTTGATGTCACGCAGGGTATTTTTCAAGCGGGTGCACAGAGTTATACGGAACCTGCAACCGGAATTGAATACTGGTCATACACCGTGACTCCTTCGGAAATTTCTTCTGATTCGGTCTGGGTTCTGGAGGCTTCTGCAAAAGACGGACAGGTACCTGTCTGGAGTGTCGGAAAAGATGATAAGCAGTATGCACAGAGCAGATTTTTCTTCAAGCCGGACGCCGGAAAAACAGAGCAGAGACTCTATCTCACCAGTCAGAACAGATCCGGCAGCTTTTCAATAGCCGGAAAAGTGTGCAACCCCAATGCGACGCTCGATGGGGAAGGATTATGTGCCACGGTTTCATGGCTTCCAAACGCTTCTGTTGAGGCAGGCACGGCGAAAGGCGTCACGGACTCACAGGGAAATTATGAGACGGATGTATTTGACTCGGTCAGCGATGACTATGTGCGCTGCCGTTATTCCGCACTGGGATATACGGCCTATTCGGATTTTCCTGTCCGTTCCGTCAATGAGATTACGCCAAGCCCGCTGAATACTGAAAAACTTCATTACCGGAATGAGGTCGGGGATATCACGTTTCCGGCTCAGCAGAAGGACATCAGCCATGTCACTTCCTTCAAAGCTGTGAGGATGGACGCCTCTTCTGCGGATGAACAGTATTACAACAGACTGATCAATGTAAACAGCGGGAAAAAATATCTCCTTGAAGCGGAGATTTTTACCAGCGGACTGAACATCCAGTCAATAAAATCCGTTGACTTTTATTCCTATAATACGGACAGTGAAACTCTTCGCGCAAAAATCGGAACGGGGAACAATGAGGAAAGCCATAACGGCTTATCCTACTGGAGATGCGATTTCCAGCCGCAGGCAGGAAGCGGGGATTATAAAGATACGGATCTCATCTGTACGGTCGTCACGGTCGAAAGCGGTGATCAGGAGATTGTCTGCGCTCCGGTTTTCAACGGACTCGGATTTACGGCAACAGAGGAAAATCAGCCGCTGTCCCAGCATGTGGAATTTGTCAATGATCTCTTCTCATCGCTGCCGGTCATCGGGTCGCTGAATTCGGCTTTTGCCTTTAAAGGCTTCCAGATCGGAATCATGAATATCGAGAACGGCGGAAAGCGCATCACGGCAGGATATGTCCCGAAACTGGGAACAGAAGAAAAAAAGAAATACAACGGAAAACCGATGGAATCGGATGAGGCTCAGAATACCTTTATTCAGGTTTTTACCTCGCCAATATCTCTGATGAAGAATAACCGCATCAAGATTCCGTTCGGCGATTACGGACTGACAGTCCGCTTTGGAGTCTATGTGGATTTCGGAAGATGCTTCGTTAAAGATACCGGGAAATCCACGACAACGGCCAAACTCGTGTTTTCAGGAATGGGAATCTTCGGAGGCGTGACCGGATCAGCAACCGGAAATCTATATGTATGGTATTTCGTACCGATTTTCTTCGGTCTGCAGGGATCGATTACCGCGACGCTTTACATCGGCGGAGGCTATACGGCCAAGAGGGAAATTGCGCTCGAAGATTTCCAGAAATCAAATTCAGTACTGAATGATGATTTCACGTTCCATCCGAGTATTGAAGTCACCGGCGAAGTATACGGTTATGTGGGAGTTGGATTCTACGGAATTGCAGATGTCAGAGGAGGGTTTGATATTGTCGCAAAATTCCTGTCACAGGGATACCGGACGGACCTGCCGCTTACCGGATGGAATATCCGATACGGTGTCAAAGTATCAATCGATACCTTTTTACTGAGCATTCCGATTAACTTCAAAACCCATGATTACAAATACGGATACTATGAACAGTATAAACCGGAACATGATTCACTGAACGGCAGCGTGGAAGCTGATGCTTCAGAACCGGTGACGCGCCGGCAGACAGAGGGAGATTCTCAGTGGCTGGGAGGATCCGTGAATGCGGATACGGGTGACAGCAGGCTGAATTCCTCCATCACGGAGAATGTCACGACAATCCTGAATCAGAACGGTTACGACCATCCGGATCCGAAGCTCATCAGTCTCGGCGGCGGCCGCACGCTGCTGGTCTTCCTGGATAAAGGTTCAGACAGCAGTCATACGACCCTGAAATACAGTATCTTAAACGGTTCACAATGGACAGCGCCTGCCGTTATCCAGAATGACGGCACAAACGATTATGAACCGAACCTGTGCGATGCAGGAGATTCCATCATGATATCCTGGGCAGGAAGCGGAACGGAAGACCCGGATGATTCCTCCGGAACGACATCAGAGAAGATCGCTTCTCTGCAGAATCATGACATCTATACGGTACTGATGAATAAGTCCGACGGAAGTCTCGGGGAAGTGACGCGTCTTACAGATGACTCCTTCATGGATTCCGCACCGGTCGGACTTTATGATGAGAAAACGCAGGATAGGATTGTTTATTATCTGAAATCCTCTGCACAGACAGGATCGGATACCACTCAGACCCTTCTGAATACGATTCTGCCGACGCAGAACGAGAGTGTTCTGACGTATATGCTTTATGATCATGAACGCGGAAAATGGGATACGGACTACTATTACGATAATGAAATCGGAAGCAGCAGAAAGGATGAGTTTATTTCCAAGTGGAGGGGACAGAGATTTGTCTCTTCTCCGATTTCCGATTTCGGAACGAATGATCCGGCAATCGGGGATTTCACGGCAGTCAGCTACAACGGCATAGGCGTTTATGCCTATACCGTTGATCAGGATAATAACTCCGCAACTTCGGAAGACAGGGAACTCTTTATCCAGATATACAATTTTGCGGAGCATAAGACCTATCTGCCGGTCAGGGTCACCAATGATTCCGTATCTGAGTTCAGGCCGCGGCTTGTCCGGAATGGCGGCGAAACGCTGCTTTTCTGGCTGAAAGATAAAAAGGAGATTGATTATATCAGCGTCACAGATCTTGTAAAATACGGAATCAACGATGACGGAACCATCCGTTCGGATTATGACCAGACCGTTTCCAGAGTTTTTTATGCGAAGACAGACGATGACCATAGTCCGACGATTGCAGGATTTACGCCGTATGTCGACGGGGATGGGAATCTGTATGTGACGTGGGAGCAGGATCCTACAGATACAGACGTGTCAAGATCACATGAAATCTATGCCAGCGCCTATATGGAAAACGGATCCGGAAATGGAGCCGGTACAGGCTGGTCTGAAGGTGTTCAGATTACGCATAACGGAAAGTACAATGATGAGGCATCCTGTCTGGTACAGGAAAATGGAGAGCTTCTGGTCGTCAATGCGCAGTACGACATGGATACGGACACTTCTGCGGCGATGGGAGAAAATGACAATGTTGCCTCGAATGTAAGCCTGGTAGCTACAAATTTCAAAAAGACGGGGTCCATGGAAGTGACCGGAATCGCCTACAGCGATGATACCCCGAAACCGGGCGATACCGTTACAGTAACCTGTACGGTTAAAAACACGGGACTGAACAATGCAAGCGGCTACAGTGTGAGACTTTATGAAAGCAGGAACGGATTAAAAGGATCCCTCATTGCTTCCGCATCATCGGGTGATACGGTAATCCCTTCAGCCGCTGAAGATGAGCAGCTGAACTGGACAGTCCCGCAGCTGTCGGAAGGACTGGGCGTCATCTGCGAAGTCACGGAAAACGGATACGGCGAAGTCAGCACGATGACTGCAGATCCTCTGAAGGTGACCCCGCAGTTTACTATCAGCGGCCGGGATGTGGTTCAGGAAAATGACGGTTTCCATCTGACTTGCACGGTCACGAATACCGGAAGCGAAGATTATGTATTTGATGAAACGGATTATGAAAGCAAAGCCTGCAGGCTGATGATTGAAAAGAACCTGATTTATTCAACAGACCCGGAAAGTCAGGATCCTTACGAAACAGTCACTCTGCGTCCGCTGAAAGCGGGAGAAAGCCAGAGCATCGATATCATGCTGGATATTCCGGGGGATGATTTTACAAACGGATATCTGAATGCGGTGATGTGGGTGTCCGATCCTGCCGGAAACGAAATGAGTGATGACGATGCCTTTACAATCGGACTTTATTATCCGGCCTCTGTGTCGCTGAAGAATGCGGACTCCGAGATTATTACACTGGAAGAAGGACAGACAATGACGCTTTCCGGCGAATATTCCCCGTCGGATTATTTCCAGGGAGGAACGATTCTTTACAGCACGGATGATCCAGCCGTAGCTTCTGTCTCAGACGGGATTCTGAAGGCAAATGACACAGGAATGACGTATCTTACCCTGAGCGTGGATCCGTACGGACTTGAAAAGAGCTATATGGTAAGGGTAAAAGCGGATACGGAGTCCAGGCTCTGGGGCGCCACACGTTATGACACAATGCAGAAAGCAGTCATGAAGGCCTTCCCGCTGGGGAGCAAGTCGGTCGTTCTGGCATCCGGTGAGAACTGGCCGGATGCGCTGGCAGCTTCCTCGCTTGCCGGCGTCATGAAATGCCCGGTTATTTTTACGGAACAGAAGAGACTATCCTCACAGACCTATATGCTGCTCAAGAAACTCGGTACCGTGCAGGTCACGATTGTCGGCGGACCTGCGGCCGTTTCCGATGAAGTGAAGAAAGATCTGATCGCTTCCGGAATCACAGAAGATCATATTGAACGGATTTGGGGAGACGACAGGATACAGACGGCAGACCGGATTGCGGAGAGAGTCATGAAAGACAGGAGTTCGGATATCTGCTTTATCGCCTCGGGAAATAACTTCCCGGATGCCCTGTCGGCATCGGCGTATGCCTATATCCATAAGATTCCGATCCTGCTGACGGGACCCGACGGAAAGCTGACCGATGAAACAAAGGCTATCGCCCTCAGATTCAGGCAGGCAGGGATCATCGGCGGAACGGCAGCCGTACCGGGAACCATGGAAGACCAGCTGAAAGGAATTTCCACGGAAAGATATGCGGGTGAAGACCGCTATGCAACCAGTAAGGCGCTGATTGATCGATTCTACGGCGTCAGCATCCCTGTGGTGGTACTGGCTTCCGGACAGAACTTCCCGGATGCCCTGGTCGGGGCTTCCATCGCCGGCATGAACGGAGGAGCAGTTCTTCTTGCAGACGGTCTGTCGGCATCCCTGACGGATCAGGAAAAAATTGTAATCAGAAGAACGGATTATGTATGGATGATGGGAGGAGAGGCAGCCATGACGGCTGCTCTGGAAAAATCACTGCTCAGTTCGATGCAGTAAAAGAATTTTTCTATCAGATAATGAAAAGAAGGCTGCTGATCAGCCTTCTTTTTTTGTGATACGGCTGATTTGTTACAGATTTGTCGTGGGTGATCGTTTATGCTTTATGGTATAAATGGGCGTAATCTGAGGTGCGGTTACAGCCCGAAACAAATGGAATAAATGTATTACGAGCTTGATGATAACCCGGGAGGAATTCCATGAAGAAGATACATGGATTCCACGCCGGTCGGAATCTGCAATACGGAAACAAAGGACAGGATCGTCTATTATCTGAAGTCAACGGCCCGGACCGGAAGCAATGATACGCAGACCCTGATGAACACGGTGCTTCCGACCCAGAATGACAGCGTCCTGACTTATATGCTGTATGACAATTCGCGCAGTAAATGGGATACGGATTTTTATTACGACAGCGAGGCGGCAGCCGATAAGCAGCCTGAGATGATTTCGAAGTGGAAGGGCCAGAGATTTGTATCTTCGCCGATTGCTGCTTTCAATATGGCAGATCCGGCGATTGCCGATTTCACGGCGGTCAGTTATAACGGCATCGCCGTTTACGCTTATACAATCGATCAGGATAACAATACCGCCAATTCGGAAGACCGCGAACTGTTTATCCAGCTCTATAATTTCAAAGCGCATAAGACGTACCTCCCGATACGTGTCACGAGCGACGCCAAATCAGATTCCAGGCCGCAGCTCATACGTAACGGCGACAGCACCCTGCTGTTCTGGCTGAAAGACAGCAGCGAGATTGATTACATCGATGTTTCAATTCTTGTGAAAGAAGGCATCAATGCGGACGGAAGCATCAAAAGCGATTATGTACTGACGCCTTCCAGGGTTTTCCATACGTGTCCGGATCAGGATAATCTGCCGACGCTCTCAAGCTTTACTCTTTACGTTGACAATGACGGAAATCTGTATGTGGCATGGCTGCAGGCACCATCAGAAGACAGTGAGTCACGGTCAAGGGAAGTCTATGCGAGCGAATATACCGGAAATGCTGCCAATGCCGAAGGAACAGCCTGGTCGGAAGGCGTACAGATCACGCACAGCGGAAAGTTCAATGACGAAGCAGCTTTGCTCGTGCAGGACAGCGGGACGCTGCTCATCGTCAACGATCAGCTTGATATGAACACGGACAAAGAAGGAGGCATGAACGAAAATGGGAATGTCGCCGCCAATGTCAAGCTTGTCGCAACGGATTTCAGGAGAACCGGTTCGCTTGCAGTTACGGCCATTGCGTACAGTGATGATACCCCGGAACCGGGCGATTCCATTACCGTGACAAGCACGATTAAAAACACCGGATTAAGCAATGCGGACGGCTACCGGCTCAGCCTTTATGAAAACAGGAACGGAACGAAGGGCTCGCTGATCGGTACGGTATCTTCAGAAGATGTCATCGTGCCGTCCGGCACCGGTAATGTACAGATTCAATGGACCGTGCCTCAGCTTACGGAAAATCTGGGAGTACTCTGCGAAGTCACTGAAAACGGATACAGCGAGACGGGGACTCTGGCTGCTGAACCTCTGAAGATTACACCGGAGTTCACCATCAGCAGCAGAAATGTCGTACAGGAAGAAGGGGGATTCCATCTGACCTGTACGGTCACGAACACCGGAAGCAGGGATTATACGGAAGCAGATGCCGGGGACAGGGAATGCCGGCTGATGATCGGGAAAAACCTGCTTTACAGCACGGATGAGGCACAGGATCCCTATGAACAGATTGTCCTGCAGCCGATGAAGATGGGAGAGAGCCAAATCATTGACGTAGTTCTTGATATTCCGGGAGATCAGTTTACAAACGGTTATCTGAATGCCGTGATGTGGGCGGCCGACAAGAACGGCAGCAGCATGAGTGACAGTGATACTTTTACAATCGGCCTGTACTATCCGACAGACGTATATCTGAAGAATGCGAATTCCGACATCATCACCCTGGAAGAAGGGCAGACGATGGTGCTCTCCGGAGACTACTCACCGTCGGATTATTTCCGGGACGGAACGATTCTTTACAGCGTTGATGACCCGTCTGTGGCAACAGCTGCAGACGGAACACTGACGGCTCTCGATGTCGGAACAACGCAGCTGAATCTTAGTGTCGATCCGTATGGCCTGAAAAAGAGCTATATGATCCGTGTGAAAGCGGATACGGAATCCAGACTATGGGGAGCCACACGATATGACACGATGCTCAAGGGCGTCATGGAAGCATTCCCGCTGGGAAGCAAGTCCGTCATTCTGGCCTCCGGTGAGAACTGGCCGGATGCACGGGCAGCCTCCTCGCTTGCCGGCGTTCTGAAATGTCCGGTCATTTTTACGGAGAAAAATAAGCTTTCCTCACAGGCGTATATGCTCCTCAAGAAACTCGGTGCCGAGGAGGTCACGATTGTCGGCGGAACGGCAGCCGTGTCCGATGAAGTGAGAAAAGAACTGACTGCATCCGGGATCGCTGATGAAAAGATTGACCGTCTGTGGGGTGCGGTAAGAATGGAAATTGCAGAGCAGATCGCACAGAAAGTCATGGAGAGCAGCAATTCGGATACCTGTTTCATTGCTTCCGGAAATAATTTCCCGGATGCCCTGTCAGCTTCAGCCTATGCTTATATTCATAAGATCCCGATTCTGCTTACAGGCCCTGACGGGATGCTGACCGATACGACAAAGGCAATGGCCCTGAAATTCAAAAACGCTGTCATCATAGGCGGAACACAGGCTGTATCGGGTAAAACGGAAGAACAGCTGAAGGGAATTTCGGTTGAAAGATACTGGGGTCAGGATCGCTACGAAACAAGCAGGAAATTCATCGATCATTATTACGTCGTTGATATTCCGGTGGTTGTACTGGCCTCCGGAGAAAATTTCCCGGATGCCCTTGTCGGTGCACCGATTGCCGGCATGAACGGCGGCGCTGTTCTTCTGGCAAACGGCTTGACGAAAGAGCTGAACGATTCACAGAAAACAGTGATCCGAAGAACGGATTATGTATGGCTGATGGGAGGCGAAGCGGCAATGTCGGCATCTCTTGAAAAATCCCTGGTCGGTGCAATGCAGTAAGGCCGGGCTGCCGAAAGCATATGGCGGGGCAAAGCTTCGCCATATGCTTTTTTTCTTGATTTGTCTGTTGATTTGTTGTATCATCTTAATGCGCTTCCGTGAAGCGTCATGCGTCTGTAGCTCAGTGGATAGAGCACCGGATTCCGGTTCCGGGTGCGCGGGTTCGACTCCTGTCAGACGCGTCGGGAGAAGGCTGATCGTCAGCCTTCTTTTTTACATTATAGGAAATTCCTCCTTTTGGAAAAGGGCAGAAAAAAAGAAGGTGGTGAAAGAAAGGTTCAGTAAACAGGCCGTTGGGGATCAGAAGATATAGAAGCCTTCCTCACCTTCAACGTC